>Ga0207670_10000050_pt1 | contig 88021 bp, 68 predicted proteins | sample KBSS23HmetaG_FD_184339 | JGI IMG/M metagenome (GOLD analysis project Ga0207670, IMG submission 184339) | Switchgrass rhizosphere microbial communities from Kellogg Biological Station, Michigan, USA - KBS S2-3H metaG (SPAdes) (version 2) | ecosystem: Host-associated > Plants > Roots >...
AGGAATCGAGCGGGGCCGGTGCGCTCACGGGCCCGAGCGGCCGCAGCAGCCAGCCGACCGCCAGCAGCAGGATCGCGACGGCGAGGGCGGCGGCTCGCATGGCCGGCGCACTCTAGCACCTGGCCGAGCGCGCCCGGGCTGCTCAGTCCACTGCGGACTGGTGCACCACTTCCACCTGCCGCTCCGCGGCCCACGGCCAGCTGAAGCGCGCGGCGATCGAGCGGTCCTCGCGCTGCGAGTGCCACTCGATGCGCGGGCCCTCGCCGGCGAGGTCGTCGGCGAAGTCGGGATCCACGGCCTCGGCGGCGAACAGCATCGCGTCGCGCGGATCCAGCCCGGCGCGCTTCGGACGCGGCGCCGGGGCGATGCGGTGCTTCGCGAGCTGGCGCGCCACCCAGCCGGTCATCCGCGGCCGCAGGTCCGCGAGCACGTTGAAGCACTCGTGCGCACCGCGCGGGTAGTAGACCAGCTCACGCTCGCAGCGGGCGTTGGCGAAGATGCGCTGAGCTTCCTCGCCCGGCGTGATCATGTCGTGGCCGCCGCCCGCCACCATGAGCGGGGCCTTCATCTCGTGCAGCGTGTTGGCCAGCGTGATGCGCGGGATGTGCTTGTCCATCTCGTCGATGCTCATCTGGTAGAGCGAGGCCAGCTCACGGCGCATCGAGAACAGCGTCACGTTCCAGTAGACGTCCACCGAGTAGGGCGGGCTCACCGCCGCGACGCAGCGCACGCGCTTGTCGTGCGTCGCCATGCGGATCGCGGCGTAGCCGCCGAGCGAGAGCCCCATGTAGGCCACCATGTCCGAGTCCAGCTCCGGCATGGATTCGATGTGGTTCATGATCGCCACGCCGAGCGGTCGCGGCTCGGCGACGCTCGAGAGCCGATGGAACGTCTGGCCCAGGCCCGGGCCGTCGAGCGTCACCGTGGCGATGCCGCGCGCGAGGTAGGCGTCGGACCAGCAGTGCAGCTCCTCCTTCACGCCGTTCGTGCCGTTGAAGATGACCACGACCGGATGCGGTCCCGGGCGGTCGGGCAGGCGCAGCGCGCCCTTCACCAGCCGCTTCCTGAACTCGACCTCGAACGTCCGCACCGGGGGCGAGGTGAGCGGGCTCGCCAGCGCGTAGGCCGCGACGCACCGCTCGTGCAGGCGCTTCTTCCGCTCCGGCTCCATGAACACCACGTACTGGGCGAAGTTGTAGGCGGCCGACGCCCACAGGAAGCGCTGGGCGGCCTCGGGGCCCTTGCCCAGCGTGAGCGCGTCGTGGCCCGCCTGCTCGTGCGCGCGACCGAGGCTCTCCCACTCGTCCACCCACGAGCCCAGGCTGGTGATGCGGCCGAGCACGAAGTCGAGATCCGTCGCCGTGATGCCGTTGCTCGTGAACTGGAGCTTGGCCCACGCGGGCATCTGCCGCGTGAGGCCCAGGCGCAGGCTCAGGCGCACGAAGCCCGGCCGCAGCAGCTGCCCGCGCAGCATGTGCGGTACGAGGAGTTCGAGTCTGCCGCCTTTGACCTGCATCGCTGTCTCTCCGTTCCCGGGGTGGCTGTGCTCTCCACCCATACGGCATTACTGCACCTGTTGTGCCACGTAATTGGGCAAACTGGCGTCGGGTTGATGACCGACGTGGCGGTTCGCGCGCGCGGTGCACGGCCGGTGTCCCGCATTCCGCACGGGGGGGTGCACACCGCTCAATCATCCCAGCTTCACCGGGTCAGATGCAGCAACTTGTTCGCGGCGCGGAGAAAACTTGGTGATCGCGCGGCCGCTGACCGGGGTCGGCCGGGATCAGCTCTCGGCGACGCAGGCGCGGTAGCACGCCAGCAGTCGCAGCGTGACCTCGCGCTCCGGGATCCTGCGGCCCGCGACCTCGCGCAGGGGCAGGATCTCCTGCACCGAGTTGGTCACGAACACCTCGGAGGCCCAGCGCAGCATCTCGAGTGAGACGGGCGCCTCGTGAGCGATGATCCCCAGGGGCCCGCACAGCTCGAGCACCGTGGCGCGCGTGACGCCCGGCAGGATGTCGGCCGAGAGCGGCGGGGTGAAGATGTCGCCGCCCGAGCGCACCACGAACACGTTGCTGGCGGCACCCTCCAGCACCTCGCCGTCGGGCGAGACCAGGAACGCCTCGTCGGCGCCCGCCGCGCGTGCCTCCTCGCGGGCCAGGTCCCAGGCCAGCCGGCTCGTGGTCTTGTGTCGGCCCAAGAAGCCGGGCGTGAACGGCGTCAGCGACAGCACCGCCCGGCCGCCGAGCGGCCCGCCGTCGTCGGGATCGAGCTGGCGCGCGCCCGGCCAGAGCCGGCTGCCGAGCGGCTCGGCCTCGACCCAGGCGCCGGTCCTGACCGGCCGGCCGCCCGCCACGCCGCGCGTCACGGTGATGCGCACCGCGGCGTCGGTGAGCCCACACGCCTCGAGCACCTCGTCCACCGCCTCGCGCAGCCGGCGCGGGGAGGGCGGCACGGGGAAACCCAGCTCGGCGGCCGAAAGCACCAGCCGCTCCATGTGCCGTTCCCAGGCGAACGGCTTCCCCGCGTAGACGCGCAGCGTCTCGAACAGCCCGCCGCCGTCGCGCGCGCCGCGGTCGAACACCGACACCGCGGCCGACTCGCCGCGCACGATGCGGCCGTTCAACCACACCGCGCGGTCGGGGAGCCGCGTGCCGCGGGGGAGCGAGAGCGTCATGGCGCGGCACGGTAGCACCGGGGCCGCCTCACTCCAGGGCGAGTTCCCCGTACACGCTCGCGAGCGCCAGCCGCAGGCCCTCGGCCTTCGCCAGCGATTCGCGGTACTCCGCCTCGGGGTCGCTGTCGCCGGTGATCCCGCCGCCGGCGCTCCAGTGGATGGCACTGGGCGTCGCGGTCGCGGTGCGGATGGCGAGGTTCCAGTCGGCGTCGCCGTTCCAGCCGATCCAGCCGATGGCGCCGGTATAGACGTGGCGGCGGACGGGCTCGATCGACTCGAGCAGCTCCATGGCGCGGATCTTGGGGGCACCGGTGATCGAGCCGCCGGGGAAGCAGGCGTGGAGCAGCTCGAACGGGCCCGCGGTCTCCACGAGCCGCCCGGTGACCGTGCTCGTGAGGTGCCAGACCTGCGGGAAGCGCTCGAGCGCGCAGAGCTGCGGCACGCCCACGCTGCCGGTCTCGCACACGCGGCCGAGGTCGTTCCTGAGCACGTCCACGATCATCACGTTCTCGGCGCGGTCTTTGGCACTGGCTTGCAGCTCCGCTGCAAGCCTTTCGTCCTCGGCGGCGGATGCGCCGCGGGGGCGGGTGCCCTTGATGGGACGCGTCTCGACCTGTGCGCCGCGCCGGCGCAGGAACAACTCCGGGCTCGCGGACAGGACGGCGTGGTCGCTGAAGCCAAGCGTGGCCGCGAACGGCGACGGCGTGTGGCGACGGAGCGCTTGGTCGAGCGCCAGCGCGTGCGCGTGCGCGTCGCGCATCGGCAGCGTCCAGCGCTGCGAAAGGTTCGCTTGGAAGATGTCCCCGCGCGCGATCGCGTCGCGCACCGCTTCCACCGCGCGCAGGTAGCCCTCGCGCGCGAACGTGCTCGTCGCGCGCAGCATCGCCGGCGCGGGCGGGAGCGCGTCGCGAGGCGGGGCGGGGGACTCGAGCCGCGCGCGGAAAGCGTCCAGCCGCTCGCGGCCGCGGCGGGCGCGCTGGTCCGCCGGCGCGGGGAGCCCGCTCGAGAACACGAACGTGCGGCCCGTGTCCTCGTCGCGCGCCACCACGACGTCGTAGAGAGAAAGCACCAAGTCCGGCAGTGAGACGTCATCGCGCGCGAGTTCGGGCAGCCGCTCGAGCCGTCGGCCGTAGTCGTACGCCCAGTAGCCCACCGCGCCGCCCGTGAACGGCACGCCGAGCGAGCGCGCGAGGGAATCGACATCCTGCTCGCCCGCCGCGCACGCCCGCCAGGCGGCCATGGCCTCTTCGGGCTCGCGGAACGACGCGAACGGCTCGGCGCCGAAGAAGCTCCAGCGCGCGCGCCGCACGGGCGCCCCGGCGTCGGGCAGCGACGAGCGGAGCGCGAACGCTCCCGGGAGGCCGGCGAGCGCCGCGAGTGGATCCACGCTCGGGGATACTTCGAGCGCAAGCGATGGGGATGGTCTGAGACCCACGGGCATGGGGGCAGGGTAGCCGGGCGGGTCCCGGGCCACGAGGCCCTGACTTCGCGTTGGACCGCCGCGCGGGCGTGAGAATATGCTTCCGGCCAGCGCCGCACGTTCCCGTCTCTCTCCGGGAAACCGTTCTCCCCCCGCGGAGGCTTCCCATGCGCAGCCCCCTCTTCCGGCCCCTGGCCGCGGCCGTGCTCGTCGCCGGCCTGTGCGTCGCGCAGGCGTCGCGCGCGGACATGCTCGCCAACGGCGACCTCGAGCTGGGCCCGGCCATCCCGCCGCTGAACCCGATCTTCAGCGTCGCGCCCGGGAGCACCGTGCTCAATGGCTGGACCGTGGTCGGGGGCGCGATCTGCATCATCACCGACAACTACTGGGTGCCGAGTTCGGGCCACCGCAGCGTGCAGCTCTCGAGCACCGGCCCGGGCGCCATCGAACAGGTGTTCTCGACCGCACCCGGTGCGGTCTACCGGCTCACGGTGTGGGTCTCGGGCCAGGCCCACTCGGAGCCGACGATCAAGCACCTGCGCCTCACGGCGGGCGCGAACGTGGTGGACCAGACGTTCGACGTCACCGACGTGTGGGAATGGGACATGCAGTGGAGCCAGCGCACGTTCGACTTCACGGCCGCCGCCGCGACCACGACGGTGAGGCTCGAGAGCCTGGACGCCTCGAAGTGGGGGCCGGCGGTGGACAACATGAAAGTCGAGCTGGTCTCGGCCGGCGTGCCGGGGGCCTCCGTGACGCTCGCGTTCGCGCCGGTCTCGCCCGACCCGGTTCGCAATGCGGGCCGCATGACGTTCACGCTCGCCGAGGCCGGCCACGTGCGGCTCGCGGTCCACGACATCCAGGGCCGGCAGGTGGCGCTGCTCGCGAACACCGACATGGACGCCGGCCCGCACGGCGTCGACTTCTCGCCCGGCGTGTGGAACGCCCGTCCCGGGCTCTACCTGGCGACGCTCCAGGTCGCCGGGCAGACGCTGGTGCGCCGCTTTTCCGTCCTTCCCTAGCTGCCGCCCCCAGAAAGGTCGATCCCCCGATGCGTGTGCTGCGCTTGCTGTTCGTGGCGTTGGCCGTCCTGGCGCTGCTCGCCCCCGCCGCCCGCGCCACCTGCGGAGCCGAAGGCTGCCCGTTCGTGCGCGATGCGTTCGGCGCCACCCGCGGCCGCTACTCGTTCGACCTGCGCTTCCAGGGGATCACGCAGGACGACCTCTGGAACGGCACCTCGTCGACCACGCTCGACGACATCCTCGCGGACACGAGTCCCTCGGAGCATTCCGAAGTCGAGATGTTCACGAAGTCGCAGACGTGGACGGCCGAGGGCCACGCGAACCTCACGCCCTCGCTGCGGCTCATCGCGGTGCTGCCCTACATCGACCGCGAGCACCAGCACATGATCGCGCACACGCCCGTGTTCAACCCGGCGTTCGTGAACACGTGGAAGTTCGAGGGCCTGGGCGACATGTCCGTGGTCGCCCAGTATCGCCCGCTCAGCCGGCCCGGGGGCGCGTCGCTCGAGCTCCAGGGCGGCGTCAAGCTGCCCACGGGGCGCACGCACGTGCCGGATGAGACCGTCCTCAACAACGGCATCGAATCCTCGCTCGAGCCCTCGATCCGCCCCGGCACCGGCTCCACGGACTGGATCACCGGCGCGTCGTTCAACCAGCCGTTGCCGTGGCGCGGCGCGATCCCGATCACCGCGAGCGTGCTCGCGAAGTGGACGGGCAAGGGCACCGACGACTTCGAGGTCGGCGACGAGGTGCAGGCCGGCGTCGGGAGCGGCTACACGCCGGCGCCGTGGCTCACGCTGCTCGGCCAGGTGAACTTCAGCTACCACGGCCGCGACGTCTCCGCCGAAGAGAGCGAGGCCGCGCACACCGCGATGCAGGCGCTCTACCTCACGCCCGGTGTGAGCGTGCGCGTCTCACCCGCGATGATCGTCTACGGCATCTACCAGCAGCGTGTGTACGCACACTCCGAGGAGCCCACGGTGATCGGCAGCAATCACTTCCTGATCGGGACGACGTACTCGCTCGGGCACTGACACTTCGGCGTCCACCGGCCGCTCGGGGCTTGACGGGCCCGCGCGGCCGGTGCCATTTTGCGGCGTTCGCTGGTCGAACGCGCGGGCACGGACGCTCGCGATGCCGCTCTGAAGCACGAGCCGTCACGCAAGGAGGCGGACGACTGGGCCCGTTCCTGATCCACGGCGGGACGCTGGTGTGCATGGACGCCACCCGCCGCGTGCTGCACGGCGACCTGCTGGTCGTGGACGGCCGCATCGCGGCGCTGGGCGACGACGTTCCCGCGGCGTTGCGCGCGCTCGCCGGCGGACGCGCGCCGGAGAGCTTCGACGCGCACGGCGCGCTCGTGCTGCCCGGGTTCGTGCACGCGCACCTCCACCTCTGCCAGACGCTGTTCCGCGGCCTCGCCGAGCAGAGCGACCTGCTCACGTGGCTGCGCGAGGCGATCTGGCCGCTCGAAGCCGCGCACACGGACGCTTCGATCGCGGCCTCCGTGCGGCTGGGCGCTGCCGAGCTCATCGCCGGCGGCGTCACGTGCGTGAACGACATGGGCACCGTGCACCACGCCGACGTGCTCTGCGAGACGCTGGCCGCGACCGGGCTGCGCGGCTTCGCCGGCCCGGCGCTGATGGACCAGGGCGAGCGCGTGCCGGCCCGGCTGCTCGAGGGCGCGGACACGACGCTCGAGCGCGCGCTGGCGCTCGCGCGCCGGCAGGGAACCGGCCGCGTGCGCGTGTCGCTCGCGCCGCGTTTCATCCTCTCGTGCAGCGAGCGACTGTGGCGCGACGTCACCGCGGCCTCGCGCGAGCAGGGGCTGCTCGTCCACACCCACCTCGCCGAGTCGCCCACCGAGGGCGGCGAGGTGAAGGGCGCGGTCGGGAGCCACGCCGCCCCGTACTTCGCCGCGCACGGCGTGCTGTCGCCGCGCTTCGTCGGCGCCCATGGCGTGTGGCTGGACGAGGACGAACTGCGGCTCATGAAAACGGCCGAAGCGGCACTGGTCCACTGCCCGGGCTCGAACCTGAAGCTCGGCTCGGGCATCGCAGACGTGCGCGCGTGGCGGCAGGCCGGCGTGCGCTGCGGCCTCGGCTCGGATGGCGCGGCGTGCAACAACCGGCTCGACACGTTCGCCGAGATGGGGCTCGCGGCGGGCCTCGCACGCGCCAAGCACCGCGACGACCCGCTGCCCGCGCGCGACGTGGTGGCACTCGCCACGTGCGACGGGGCGGAGGCATTGGGGCTCGGCGCGGAGATCGGCTCGCTCGAGACGGGCAAGCGCGCCGACGTCGCGGTCGTGGACATCTCGCGGGCGCACCATGCGCCGTTCGCGGACCGCGATCCCTACACGACGCTGGTGCACGCCGCACGCGCCGACGACGTGCGGCTCACGATGGTGGACGGCCGCGTGCTCTACGCGAACGGCCGGCATGCGACCCTCGACCCCGAGCGCGTGGTCGCCGACGCGACGCGTGAGTCGCAGGCGTTGCTCATGAGAATGCCATGATCATCGCCCCGTGCACGGTGGTCACCGGCGGGCCCGAGCCCAAGGTGTACGAGGACGCGGGCGTGCGCATCGCCGGCTCGCATATCGCGCAGATCGCCGGCGCGGGCGACCTCGCGCGCGCCTACCCGGACGACACGTGGTGGCCGGCGCGCGACCGCGTGGTGATGCCGGGGTTCGTCAACACGCATGCCCACCTCGCGCGCCACCTCGCCCGCGGGCTCGGCCTGCGGACGCCGGCGGACTGGCGCGGGTACGATCGCGCGCTCTCGGTGGACGACGTGACCCACGCCGTCACCGCGGCGCTCGTGGAAGGACTTCGCCACGGCGTCACCACGGTGGTCGATTTCCACCGTTCCGGCGCCTGCCTCGACCTCTCGCTCTCCGAGGTCATGGGGGCGGCGGACAAGGTGGGCGTGCGCGTGGCCACGTGCTATGGCGCCGCCGAGGACGACACGCCGCTCGAGCGCCGCGCCGCGATCGACGAGAGCGTGGGCTTCGCGAAGGAGCTGTCGCGCCGCCGCCGCGGCCGGCTGCGCGGCATGCTGGGCGTGCATGCGACCACGCTCCACGGCATCGAGACGCTGCTCGCCGAGGCCATGGAGGCTGCGGGCGGCCGCTACGCGCTGCACGTCGATCTCGCGCTCGACCTGACGCCGGCGGCGGCGTGGACGCGCGTCGACCTGCTGCCCGCCGGCGCGATGCCGGCGCTGTGGGCGCACGCCGAGCGCGCGCCGCGCGGGCTGCTGGGCGCGGTGCGCGAGCGCGGCGATTCGCTGTCCGCGAGCGGGGCGAGCGCCGCGGCGTCACTCATGCGCGAGACCGACCTCGCCTGGGGCAGCGACGACGGTGCCAACTCCCCGCCGCTCCTGGACGGCGTGCCCGTCCCGCGGATGGTCGAGGCGCACTACCGCCGGCTGTTCGTGCACGGCGCGCGCTGGGCCGCGGATCACTTCGGCGAGGAGCTGGGCGTGCTGGCGCCCGGCGCGCCGGCGGACCTGATCATGCTCGACTACCGGCCGGCGACCGAGTTCTCGAATCGCACGTTCCTCCAGCACCTTTCGACCGGGCTGCTGCGCTCGAGCGTCTCCGGCGTGATGGTGGCCGGGCACGTGGTCGTGGACAACGGCATGCTCGTGACCGTGGACGAACGCGAGGTGGCGGTGCGGGCGCGCGAGTGCGCGGCCAGGCTGTGGAAGCGGATTTCTTGAGGCTTCCAAGTTCCTGCTCGCGCTCGTGCAGGATGCCCTGACGCGCGGACCGCGGCGCGCTCGCGCTCGCGCCCGGCGACTCGCCCGTGGCGCACGCACGCGCCGACACGCTACGATGGCAGGCCATCCCCCTCGTTTTCGGCCCCGGGACCTCCATGACCCCACGTCGATCCGCCGTACTGCTGCTCGTGACGCTCGCCTGCGTAGGTTCCCACGCATTCGCGGCCGCCACCTCCAAGCCCCCGGCGCCGGCCGCGCCGCCAGCGGCCCCGGTCAAGCAGCCGCGGCTCGTGGACTTCATCGCCCCGCCCGGCTCCTCGCAGAAGTTCCAGCCGTTCATGCTGCACGCCGACCTGTGGCTGGGCCTGGACCAGCGCGCGAAGCTCGACACCATCGTGTTCGTGCTCAACAACGGCGCACGGTGCGCACAGGTGATGGACAAGGACAGCACGTGGGCCGTGGACTACACGTGGGTCTACCCGCACACGCTGCTGCCGCCGCGCTGGTACGACGCCAATAGCCTCATGCACACCGGCGACTCGCTGAAGCTGGCCGACGACGCCGACCTGCAGCTCACGTTCGGCACCCTGCGCGTGGGCGTGCACGCCGGCTCGCTCAAGCAGGCGACGACCGAGGCCTACCGGCTCTGGCCCAACGAGATGCCGCCGGCGTTGCGCGGCCGGTTGAAGCTCAAGGTCGACCGCGCGAAGAAGGCGCTCGCCGGCAAGCCCGACACCGAGCCGGACTCGCTGGGGCGCTGACGCCCCGCGCGCTCACCGCGCTGGCAGCAGGTTCAGCGGCTCCTGGAGCGCCAGCGCGTACGCGGCCCCGCGGCCGTCGGCGCCGATCGGGAACGCCACCTCGAAGCGGAACGAGGTCAGCGGGCTCGGGATCCCGAAGCGCAGCATCAGGCCGGCGCCCACCTCGGAGAAGAACTCGTCGCCGTGCGGCAGCGAGCGCGACGTCGGCACCGCGTCGCCGCTCACCGGGTCGCGCCCCCACACCGCGCCCGAGCCGGCGAACATCCCGAACTGGAGCGGCAGCCGCGCCGGGATCGGCAGGTGGAGAGCGCGGCCGAAATCGTCGACGACGATCAGGTCGAGTCGTCCGTAGGCGCGGCCGGCGCCGGCCAGCTCGTTGCGCTTGAGCGTGCGGAGGTTCGCGACGCCGCCGAGGAAGAATGCCTCCTGGGGCGGCGTCTCGCCCCTGAGCAGGCCGTACGTGGCCTGCGGCACCAGCGACAGGTGCCGGCCGAGCGACACGTCGCCGCCCGCGGTGAGGCGCGTGCGCCGGTAGAGCATGTCGCTGCCCATGCGGGGATCGCTGGTCCAGTGCATGGCGTTCACGCGGAAGCGCGTGCCCGGGATCGTGGCGTCGGCGCCGAGCGTCAGCTCGCTCACGCGGCCGAACGTCGCCGCGTCGTTGAACGGCAGCTCCGGCCCGTGCCCGAACACGAACCAGTCGGTGGTGTAGGGGAGCGGGGACTCGAGCTGGTCGCGCCACCCGGCGAGCACGAAGCCAGGCTCGGCGCTCAGCCGCAGGCTGCCGATGAAGCCGTCGCGCCGCAGGTACTGGTGGCGATCCTCGCCGGCGAACAGCGCGTTGAGCGAGGTGAGGATGGGCTCGTAATAATCGCGGTCGAACGCGAGCGTGTAGCGGCCGGCCCCGAGCTTCAAGCCCAGCCGTGCGCTCAGCGGATCGATGCGCCACGACTGCGCCCACGCGCCCTCGCCCAGGAGGTCGTGCGACCCGGTCGTGTACTGCATGCGCCCGGAGAGCCCCGAGAGCCAGCGCGTGCCGAGCGACGCGCTGGCCCCGAGCTGCCAGCCGTCGGCGCGGTTGAACCCGAGCGCGGGGCCCCAGTCGAAGCTCAGTTTGCGCTGCCCGCGCCCGCCGCGCGCGTTCGGCGAGCGCAGCAGCCCGGCGGCGAGCGCCGAGTCGAGGCCCGCCGTGTCCACCGGCGCGGCGGTGCTGCCGAACCACTTGTCGGTGGAGTCGCGCATCTGGCGCACGTAGTCGTTGAGCAGGCTGTCGCCGGGCGCCGGCGTGTCCGCGCACGCGATCCCCGCGCCGAGCAGCACGCCGGCCACGGCGCCGAACCACATGAGCCCCCGTGGGCTCACGAACCCTTCCGCCCGGCGCCGACGCGCACCTTCGAGTGTCCGCGCTTGCCTTGTCCCGCGAACAGGCTGTCCGGCAGGCCGGAGTTGAGCGTGTAGTCGCTCATCGCCATCGCGAAGTCGAACGCGCGGCCGAACTTGGGGATCGGGATCGTCAGCTCCATGCGGATGAGCACGCGCGACAGCACCCAGAACTCGCCGGCGCGCTCGCGCTCCACCACCATGTGCTTGATGTCCTTCAGGAACAACGGCACCGGGGACTGCCGGAACTCGATCTCCTGGCGCACGATCACGAAGTCCTTCGTGTCCACCCACACGCGGCCCGACGGCTCGAACACCGCGAGCGCCGAGCGCGGCTCGAACGCGAGCGTGTACACGAGGTGATCGCCGAGGAGCTTGCGGTCCTCGATCGAGAACCGGAAGTTCTTCCGGTTGTCGGGCCGGAACGCGAAGTTCACGATCTCCTCGCCCATGCCCGGCGAGAAGTCCGCGTCCACTTCGTCGTGGTTGCCGTCCTTGTCGGGGCGTTCTTCGTACTGGCGCAGCTCGATCGTCCGCAGCATGTCGGGCTTCTTCTTGTAGACCCTGGACACGCTCTCGGCGAACAGGATCGGCCCCTTCTTGCCCTCGCTGTCGCGCATCACCCGGAGCGTGGCCGTGAACGACTGGTCGCGGAGCATCGAGTCGCGACGCGCCTCGCCGCGCGCGACCCGGTCGAGGATCTCCTCCAGCGTCACCCGCGGGGCGCGGACCAGCACCGTGGAGACGTCCGTGTGCATGGTGTCTTCCTTGGCGAGCGTCGGCCCGTCGGCCGGCGCGGCGCGGCCCGCCGGCGCGGGGACGAGCGCGGCCGCGAGCGCCACCAGCGCGGCCCAGGCCAGCGGGGCGAGGCCAGGGCTTCGTTGGGACATGCGGAAACGCGGGCGCTGGGGCGGCATGGGACTCCCTTGCGGCGCTGCGAAGTAGGAGCGAGGGACGCTACCGGCATGTGCGGCGGGGCCGCAACACAGCGGGTCCAATCGGCCACTTGCACAAGGATTCACTTCGCGGAGCGAGGTGGCGTGGACTAGCGTTACGTGCGGTTCCCGCCGCGCGTTGCGTGCGCGCCCGGTCCCGGCACGGAGCGTGCCATGCGTGGAGAGAGAGAAGTCCCCCACGCGCAGGACCACGGCGCCTCGGCCAGAGCGGGGCGCCGACACGGAGACACCATGCCCACCACCGCACGCTTCACCAGCGCCGCCGTCGCGGCACTCCTGTTCTCGGCGCTCGCCGGGTCCGGCACAGCCTTCGCCGCGTACCCGATCGCCCGCCCCAGCACCGCCACGCTCGCGCCTTCCGCGCTCGCCCTGCCCTGCATCACGCTCGAGGGTGCGGCGATCGCGCCGGCTTCGCCCGCCGGGGAATTCCAGGTGAGCGAGCCCGCGGCGTCACTCCAATCGGGGCTCACGTTCCTGGGCGAGATCCCGGCCCCCGCCGGGGTCGAGACGTCGCTGGTCACGTATCGCCCGCGGCCCGGCTCCACGACGGAGACCTCGGCTCCGGCGTCCCACAGTTCCAAGTCCTCCGACGTCAGGAGCGTGAGCCAGGTGAACCTCGGCTACTTCGTGCCCGAGGGCGGCCTCGGCACGCGGCTCGATCTCGGCGTGCGCGGTGGTCCGGTGATCGCCGATGCGCTGCAGCTCGGCATCGCCGCCGACTGGATGTATCGCACCGAGACGATCGAGCAGCCCGTCACGTCACCCGTCGTCGGACCCGGCGGCGTACCGATCACCCAGAGCCAGCGGCTCGCGCGCGCCACCGTGAACATGTTCCCGATCATGGCGTTCGGGCAGCTTCACGTCTTGAACCTGTTCGGCCTGCACCCCTACATCGGCGGCGCGGCGGGCTACGAGGTGCTGCTGCTCTCCGGCGAGGACTTCAGCACCGGGCAGTCGTTCGACGGCACGTTCGGCGGCTGGGGCTGGCAGGCGTGGGCGGGCGGATCGCTCCCGCTCGGCGGCAGCGCGCGGCTCACCGGCGAGGCGTTCTACAACGACGCGAGCATGGGGCGCGACACGACGGACGAGCTCTCGGGCGAGACAATTCACGAAAGCGTGAACGGTCAGGGCAAGGGCCTGCGCTTCGGTGTGGCGTGGGGGTTCTGAGCGGCCCCGGCGATCAGCCCCCAAAGTGGTACCGGTGAATCCCAGATGGAACTTTCAGGGTGCTAGCGGCGTCTGGATACATGGTCTACTCTTATAGCCCCTCTGCCCCGTGACGGCGTACACGGGGCCTCGGCGCACGACGCGCCTCGACCCCGGGGCTGGTTCGCCCCACGGCCCGTGACGGAACCGGCCGGGAATCACGGCGCCGCAACTGGAGATCCACATGCATCCCCGTATCCGCGGCGCCCTGATCGGTGTCGCCGTGCTGGTCGCTGGCACCTCTGCGTTTGCGGGGACCACGCTCGCGCCGTCGTCGTTCGCGCTGGCCCGCTTCGACCTCGACCGCTCGGGCCGCGGCCACGCGTTCCAGTCGGCCGACGTGGCCGCGATGCCCGACCCGGCCGTCCTGGCGCTGGTGTCGGCGCCCGCGCCGGCGAACGTCGAGCTGTCCGCCGTGCGCTACCAGCCGGCCCAGCAGCAGCAGCAGCAGTACGACTCGCCGCAGAACGACCGCCCGATCGTGAGCCAGCTCCACGGCGGCTACTTCGATGCGAGCGCCAACAACACGAACCCGTTCATCGTCGGACTGCGCGCCGGCCCGATGGTCGACAAGCGGCTCCAGGTGGGCATCGCGGTGGACTGGGTCCACCAGACCAAGAACCTCGCGAACGTGCTCAGCAAGGCTCAAGGTCCGGGCGACATCACGATCTCGACCAAGCAGGACACCGCCCGCGCGCTCCTGAACCTGGTGCCGATCATGGCGTTCGTGCAGGCATCGGGCTGGGGGCTGCTCGGGATCGTGCCCTACATCGGCGCGAGCGGCGGCTACGAAGCGCTCGTGCTCTCGGCGGACAACTTCATCACCGGGCAATCGTTCGAGGCGAACTTCGGTGGCTGGGGTTACCAGGTCTGGGCCGGCGCCGGCATCCCGCTCGGCCAGCGCACGAAGCTGAATGGCGAGCTGTTCGTGAACCAGGCCGAGCTCGGCAAGACGGTCACCGACGCGAACGGCGTGAGCGCGAAGCAGACGATCGACATGAACGGCATCGGCTTCCGTTTGGGTCTCGCGTGGGGCTACCCGCAAAAAAACCCGCAGTGACGCGCGCGGCGTGAGCCGCTAGGCTCCGCCGCACCATGCCCCGACGGTCCCCTCGTGCGCGCCGCAAGCCGGGCGGCGCGAAGCTGCCGCAAGCCCCCCGGGTGCGTTCGGCGCCCGGGCGCGCGCGGCCGGCGGCGTCGCGGACCCAGCGCGCGGCACCCGGCGCGCACGGGCGGGCCCGGCTGAAGCGCGTCCCGAGGCGGCCGCCGGCGAACGGCACGAAGCCCGAGCGCAAGCCGCTCCGCGCCGCGGCGCGCCCCGCCCGCCGCTTCACCGCGCCCGACCCGGTGCGCGTGCGCGCCTTGCTCGAGCAGTTGCGCGAGCTCTACCCTGACGCCAGGTGCGCGCTCGACTTCCGCTCCCCGCTCGAGTTGCTGGTGGCCACGATCCTCTCTGCCCAATGCACCGACGAGCGCGTGAACAAGGTGACGCCGGCGCTGTTCGCGACCTACCCCGACGCTGCGTCGCTCGCGGCCGCCGAGCCGGCCGCGCTCGAGAAGGCGATCCACTCGACGGGCTTCTTCCGCAACAAGGCGAAATCGATCCGCGAGGCGAGCGCCGACATCGTGTCCAAGCACGGCGGGCAGGTGCCGCGCACGCTCGAGGAGCTGACCGCGCTGCGCGGCGTCGGGCGGAAGACCGCGAACGTGGTGCTCGGGAACGCCTACGGCATCCCGGGCGTCGTCGTCGACACGCACGTGACCCGGCTCTCGCACCGGCTCGGGCTCACGAACGAGACCGACCCGGTGAAGATCGAGTTCGCGCTCATGCCGCTCGTGCCGCGCGAGCTGTGGACGCTGTTCTCGCACTGGCTGATCCTGCACGGGCGCGCGGTGTGCAACGCGAGGAAGCCGCTGTGCAGCCAGTGCCCGCTGTCGCCCCACTGCCCGAAGCTCGGGGTGAGCGCCTCGGCATGAGACGGCCGGCGCTGGCGTGGATCGCGGCGCTGCTGCTCGCAGTACCCGCGCTCGCCGATCCCACGAAGCCGTTCGTGCTCTACGGTGACGAGAGCGTGGCCTCGACCGACGACGCGCGCGCGCTGTTCGTGAACCCGGCAGCACTCGGCTGGCGCTATCCGTCGGAGCTGCTGCTAGCGTACGCGGACCGCCAGCAGGGCGCCGGACGCACGACGGGTGCCGCGTCCTGGCGGCGGCTGGCGCTCGGCTACGCGCACCAGTCCGGCGTCGACGAGGACTTCGGCGTCGGCTTCTCGCTCGGCGACCAGCGCGCGAGCCTGGGCTGGCTCACGAACCGCCACGACGACCTGGCCGGCCCGCGGGATCGCAACTACGACTCGAGCGTGGGCTGGCTTTCCCGCCCCTCGGCGTGGCTCAGCACCGGCGCCACCGTGGCGCACCTGTTCCAGCCCGACATCCGCGGCGTGCGCCTGCGGCGCGACTACACGCTCGCGCTCGGCATCCGGCCGCCCGCGCTCGCGCCCGCCGTGGCGTACGAGAACGGGTTCCGGTGGACGCTCACCACCGATGCCTCGATCGAGGAGGGCGCGCCGTTGGCCGAGGCACGCCTGAGGTTCGGGACCACGATCGAGCCGGTGAACGGGTTCGTGATCGGGCTGTCGTTCGACAGCCAGCGTGCCTACCAGATGGGGTTCACGTTCCGCGGCCTGAACTCGTCCACGCACGTGACCGGGCAGGTGGCGGACGCGAGCCACACGCCGGACCCGGAGCGGAACTACGGGATCTACGCGTTCTCCGCGCACGAGGGCGAGGACCGCCCGCTGGTCGTGCCGGCGCAGGCGAGACGCGTGGCGGAGGTGAAGCTGCAGTCCGCGCTCACCGACGAAGCCATGCCCGGCGGGCTGATGGGCGGCGGCGGCACGCCGTCGGCGCCCTACCATCGCCAGCTCGAGCGCGCGCTCGAGGACCCGCTCACCCGCGGCGTGTTCTTGGAGCTGGGCGGCGCCGGTGGCATGGCCCAGCTCGAGGAGCTGCGGCCGCGCATCGTGCAGCTCCAGCAGGCCGGCAAGCCCGTCGTCGCCTACCTGGCCTACGGCGGCGGCCGCGGCGACCTCTACCTGGCGAGCGCCGCGGCGCGTGTCTACGCCTCGCCCGCAGCCGAGTTCATGGGCCTCGGGCTGCGCAGCGAGCGGCGCTACTACCGCAAGGCGCTCGAGCGCTTCGGCATCAAGTTCGATCGCTCGAGCGTCGGCGAGTTCAAGAGCGCGTACCGGAACTACAGCGTCGACTCGACGCCGCCCGCGGACACCACCGTGATCCAGCGCGTGCTCACGCAGCGGCAGGAGCTGTTCGTGAGCACGGTCTCGAGCGGGCGCGCCGTGGCGCCGGAGCGCTTTGCCGCGATCCTCGACGGGCGGCCGTACACGCCGCTGGCGCTGATGCGCGCCGGCCTCATCGATTCCGTGCTGTGGCGCGAGGAGGCGCTGGCCGACCTCGGCCGGCTCACGGGCCTGGGGAAGAAGCCGCGCCGCGTCGACATGCGAAAGATCGTCCAGGCGCGCACGGCGTGGCACGTGCCTGCCCGCATCGCGGTGGTGTACGCGAGCGGCCCGATCGTGAACGGCCGGAGCACGCGCGACGCGCTGGACGGCGGCGTCATGGGCGACGCCACGATCGTGGCGCAGCTCGAGCAGGCCTGCCGTGCGCCCGGCGTGCGCGCCGTGGTGCTGCGCATCGAGAGCCCGGGCGGCTCCGCGGCGGCGTCGTACACCATGGACCACGCCGTCGAGCGGCTGCGCCAGGAGACCGGCAAGCCGATCGTGGTGTCGATGGGCTCGGTGGCCGCGAGCGGCGGCTATTTCATGGCGCTCCACGCCGACAAGATCTACGCCGACAAGCACACGGTGACGGGCTCGATCGGAGTGGTCTACGTGAAGCCGTCGTTCGAGGGCGCGTACAGCAAGCTCGGCGTGCGCCAGGACGACTTCGACCGCGGCGACTACATGCGCGGCCTGTCGTACGCGCGCGACTGGCGCGCGCGCGAGCAGGCGGTGGCCGACAGTTCCATCCGGCGCACGTACCGCACGTTCGTGGACCGCGTGCGCGACGGCCGGAAGCTCGAGCCGTTCGAGGCGAACGCGTACGCGCTCGGCCGGGTGTGGATGGGCGAGGACGCGGCGGATCGCAAGCTCGTGGACGGCATCGGCGGGCTGGAGGCGGCGATCGGCGAGGCCCGACGGCTGGGGGGCGTCACCGCGGGCGAGAAGATCGCGCTGCTGGAGTTCCGGCGGCCTCGCGGGTCTTTTTTCGAACGGCTTGCGGGGAGTCTCGTCCGGTCCGAGGTCGAGGGCTGGTTGCGTCTGCCGGACCTGGACGTCGCGCAGGCCCGGGCTGAGGACTGGCTCGAGGAGCTATCCGACTAGCTCCGCGCTCGAAACTCTCGGTCGCTTACCGGTGGGGTGCCCCCCGCGCTCGAGGGCATCGCTTGGTCAGGCCATCCTGGCCTGACCTGCACTGTCTCTCGTATCGGCCTCCGCAATCCGTGACTCCGGCTTACTCGAGATGCCCTCGATCGCGAGGGGGCACCCCACCGGCGCGCGCCGGCAGGTCCTAGTGGGCGGCCGAGCGGAGGTCCGAGCGCAGTTGCTCGGCCCAGGCGCTGTTCGGATCGAGTGCGAGATACCTTCGGGCCAGCTCCTGGGCTTCGCTGAGGCGGCCGACCTCGGCCAGGAGGTGGGCGCGGTTGTAGAGGGCGTGGGGGCGCTCGGGGTCGTTGGCGTCCACCGCCGCGAACTGCGCGATCGCGCGCAGCATGAGCGCACGCCGCAGCCACGGGTCGCGCGTGCGGTCGGCATCGAGCGCCAGTGCCACGCCCCAGCCGAGCCTGCCCTCGCCGTAATGCGGGGCGCGCTCGCATGCCTCGCGATAGTGCACGGCGGCGGCCGAGTAGTCGTGGCGCACGAGCGCCAGTGCGCCCTGCGCCGCCCGTACGCGCGGCTCGCCGGGATGCCGGCGCGCCCAGTGCGCGAGCGCGCGCTCCGCCTCGATCACGCGCGCCAGCTCCGCCGCGTCGTTCGCCAGCGGTGCCGCGTCGCCGCCGAGCGCAGCCGCGCGGAGGCGCAGCCCTGGGGCGAGCACGCCCAGCGTCGCATCGGGCAGTCGCGCCGCCGCCAGCAGCGCGGGGTCGTCGGGCAGCCCCCGCGGATGATCCGGCCGGAGCCAGGTCGCGAACGCCGCCACCACGAGCAGCCCGACCATGAGCCCCATGAACACCAGCGCCGGCAGCGCGGGCCAGCGCAGGCGCCGCTCGATCTCGGCGACGGGAGGGGTGGTGACCATCCGGGGAGAGTAGATGGGGAAGCCCCAGCCCGCACGAGGGGCCTCACCCCGCGCCGGCCGAACGGGTCGCCGGCCTGAACAAGCCGAACCGGCTTGACCACCCCCCTAATCTAAAGCCGGACGCGAGGCATGGTGCCCGCGTCTTGGCGTCGTCCCACCAAGGATGGCGCCGGAACCCCCGACGGGTGCGATCCCGCCCCGGTCGAGAGGAGAGAAGTCATGTGCCACGAACACCGTGAGCATGCCCGCCACTGCTGCGGGCCCAGCGATCGCCACGAGCGCATCGCCCATCACCACTACACCCCCGGTGAAGAATTCGCCGGCGGGTTCGGCATCCGCCGGCCGTTGCGGTTCCTGGCCTGGAAGCTCGGGCTCTCGGAGCCGCAGCTCGAGCGGTTCGCCGCCGTCATCAATGAACTCAAGACCGAGCGTGCGCAGGCCGCGGTGGACGACCGGCGCGCGCTCACGCTGCTCGCCGATGCCGCGAGCGGCGAGGCGTTCGACACCGGCAAGGCGGACGAGGCCGCGAAGCTGCGGGTCGAGAGCACGCAGCGGCTGCAGCAACGCGTGAGCGGCTCGCTCGCGGCGTTGCACGCGGTGCTCGACCCCGAGCAGCGCGCGCGGCTGGCCTACCTGCTGCGCACCGGCACGCTGGTGATGTAGCGCATCACGCGGCACGGCGCGACCGGGGTTTCACAATCCCGGTCGCGCACGGCCGCGTCTTGAAGCCGTACGTCAGGTCCATGCCCTGATCGACTTCTCGACCTCACTCCAGGCATGCATATGAAAGCCCGCTCTTCCACGGGGGCATTGCCGTCGCCCCTCGCGCGCGGTAGCTTTGCGCGGCTTCGCGCGCTTCCCGTGGACGCCGCTCGCCGTAAAGCCGGCGCGCGCAGGCCGCCGCACACGAACCGCCCGGCCCGGATCGCCGTTCACCGATAGGGACATCTCGCATGGCGCTCGCGCGCTTCCTGCAGCTCTCCGACCTGCACCTGGGACGACCGTTCGCCTGGTTGCCGCCCGACCGGCGCGAACAGCGGCGCCGCGACCAGCAGGCGGCACTCGAGCAGGCGATCCGGCTCGCGATCGAGCGCGGCGCGCACGCCATCCTCGTGCCCGGTGACCTGTTCGACGGCGTGCCGGTGGACACCGGCTCGCTCGCGTTCGCGACCCGCGCGTTCGCGGCCGCCGGCTGCCCGCCGGTGTTCATCGCACCCGGGAACCACGACCCGGCCTCGAACGACAACGCCGCGTGGAACGCGCGGCTTCAGCAGGCGCGCGGCGCGCACTGGCCGTCGCACGTGCATGTGTTCGACTCGCCCTCGTGGACGCACGTCGAGCTCTCCACGCTGCCCGGCGTGCGCGTGTGGGGCCGCGCGTTCGCGAGCAGCAGCGCCACCATGGACCGGCCGCTCGCCCGCGCCGCGCTCGAAGGCTTCCGCCCCGAGCCGCACACGCTCGACATCGCGGTGTTCCACGGCTCGCACGAGGGCCGCTGCCCGCCGGCGCAGAAGATCACCGCGCCGTTCAGTGATGCCGAGGTCGAGGCGTCGCCGTTCGCCTACCACGCGGTGGGCCACTACCACACGTGCATGGAGCTCGAGCAGGCGCCGGGCCAGGGTACGGTCTCGACCGGCGTGCGCCTGGCGTACGCCGGCTCGCCGGTCGCGCTCGACTACACCGAGCCCGGCGATCACGGCGCGCTCGAGCTCTCGATCCGCTTCGACCACGACCGCCGCGTCGTGGGCTCGGACCCGGTCCGGCTCGACCGCCGCCGCGTGGTCGGCGTGCCCGTCGACGTCACCGGCTGCGCGAGCGCGGACCAGATCGACCGCCGCATCCTGCACGCGTTCACCACGGCCAGCGTGACCGACAAGGACCTCGTGCGGCTCACGCTCTCCGGGCGGCTGGCGCCCGGCGTGCGCTGGACCGCGCCCGGCGCCGAGGTCTTCACGCGCGCGTTCCACGTCAAGTGGGAGCGGGGCGACGTGCGCCCCGACTTCGACCTCGACGCGCTGCGCGCCGGCGACGGCCGCACCACCGAGCAGCGCTTCGCCCGCGAGCTGCTGGCGCGCATCGACGCCGAGACCGACGCCGCGAAGCGCGCGGTGCTCGAACGGGCGCTCTACTACGGCCTCGATGCGTTTCGCGTGCGCGAAGTGATCCCGCAGTGGGAAGAGGTGGCCGAGTGAGGCTCGTGCGCCTGCGCGTCGACGGGTTCGGCCCGCTGCAGGGCGAGTGGACGTTCGCCCCCGATCGCGTGAACGTGGTCATCGACGACAACGAGCGCGGCAAGTCGACGCTGTTCGCCGCGATCGCCGCCGGGCTCTACGGGCTGGACGGTGACCGCCGCTCGAACCGCGTGATCACGCCGCTCGAGCGCTGGCGGCCCTGGTCCGGCAGCGCCTACCGCCTCGTGCTCGACGTGGACAGCGACGCCGGGCTGCACACGATCTCGCGGGACTTCGAGCGCGGCACAGTGGCCGTGTTCGACCGCAGCGGGAGCGAGGTGACCGCGAGCTTCCTCGAGGGCCGCGACGAGTACCCGGTCGGGAAGAAGCTCCTCGGGCTCGATCGCGCGGAGTTCGAGAAGTGCGCCCTGCTCGCGCAGGGCGAGCTGGCCGAGGTGGTGCCGTCCGACGACCGCGGTCGTCGCATCGCCACGCTCAAGGCGCGGCTCGAGAACGCCGCCGACACCCACATCGGCGACACGAACGCGTCGGAGGCCCTGCGCGTGCTCGAGGAGGCGCTGCGCCGCTACAACGCGCCCGAGCTGGAGTTCACGGGCACCGTGGACAACGCGATCGAGCGGCTGGCGAAGAAACGCGACGAGCTGGACAGCGAGATCCGCGAGCTGGACGCCACGCTGATCGTGGCCCAGGCGCCGCTCGACGACCTGCAGCGCCTGGCGCAGGAGGAGCGCACGCTCCAGGACCGGCTGCGCGAGCTGGAGAACGAGCGCCGCGCCGGGCTGGCGCTCGAGGTGCGCCGGCAGCTGGAGGAGCACGGGCAGGCGCTGGCCGAGGTGTCGCGCCTCGAGAGCGAGGCGGCCGAGCTCGAGGGCCCGGCGAGGCTGCCCGCGAACGCCGAGGGCGAGCTGCGCGAGGCGATCGCCCGCCACGAGGAGGCGCTGCGCAACATCGCCGGGCTCGAGTCGCGACGCCGGGACGAGCTGGCGAAGGAGCGCGAGACGATCGCCCGCGAGCGCGAGCAACTGGCCGCCTATGAGAAATTCGCGGTGGAGGACGCCGACCGCTGCGTCGGCCAGGCCGCCGAGCTGCGACATCTCGACATGCAGGACGCTCTGTTGCGCCACCAGGTGCTCGAGCTGCGCGAGGCGATGGCGTCGAAGGGCCTGGAGCCGGAGAAGATGCAGCTCCAGCAGCGCCGGTTCGGCAACCTGCCGCCCGACGCCGCGCGGCTGCTCAAGCGCCAGACCGAGCTGAATCTCCAATTCCAGGCCGAGGCCGCCGGGCTCGAGAAGCAGCGCGTCGGCGCGACCGAGGTCCTGCGCGACGTGGACGCGGCGCGCGCCTCGGCGCGGACGCCGGGCTGGGTGCTGCTCTCGCTCGGCATCGCCGCGCTCGTGACCGGCGCCCTGATCCTGGTGCTGCGCGGCACGCCCGCGCTCTCGGCCTCGCTGCTCGCACTCGGCTCGCTCGTCGCGGCCGCCGGCGCCGGCGTGCTCGTGGTGGGCGCGCGCGCGCGGCAGGTCGACCGCGACGATGCCCTGAGCGCGCTCGCCGAGGCGCAGGGACGGATCAACGCGCTCCACCGCCAGCGCGGCGAGAACGAGGCCGGCCTCGGGGACCTCGCGCGCATGATGGGCTACCGCGACAGCGTCGAGCTGCTGCGCCAGTGGGGCGAGTACGCGCGGCTCATGGAGGACTCGGGCCCGCTGCTGCGCGCCCAGGAGCAGCTCGAGGCGGCCGAGCGGCGGCGCCGCGAGCTGCTCGAGGACGCGCGCTCGTGGAGCGCGGTCGCGGGCGGGGCCGACGTGTCGCCGGAGCTGCTCGACAAGGTGGCGGCCGACATCCGCCGCTCGCTCGGCGCACAGCAGCGCCTCGACGACCTGGAGCGCGGCTTCGACTGGGTGGAGGACGAGAAGCGCGTGCTCGAGGCGGCGGCGAACTCGATGAAGGAGCGCGCGGTCCGCATGCTCGAGGCGGCCGGCATCGCGCACGAGCCCGCGCGCGGCTGGCCCCACCACGTGAACGAGCTGAAGCACCGGCTCGCCGGACGCATGCGCTACCTGATGATCATGGAGGAGCTGATCCCGGCCGCGCGCCGGCGGCTGCACGCCGATCACGAGGTCTCGCAGCGCCGCCGGCAGCTCGAGATGCTGCTCGCCGGCGGCGACCTGCCCGAGCACGCGCGCCCGTCCGCGGACATCGAGGTCGAGGTGAAGCAGACGCGCAGCAAGCTCGAGGACGCGCAGCGGCGCCGGACCGACGTGCGCGTGGAGGTGGAGGAGGTGTGGCGCAAGCACGCGCAGCGCCGGCCGGACCTCGAGCACGAGCAGGAGCGCCTGGTGCGCGCGATCGAGCGCGCGCAGCGCTTCAAGCAGTCGGTCGAGCTGGCGCGCGAGACGATCACCCGCATCGCCACCGACACGCACCGCAAGTGGGCCGATTTCCTGAACGACCGCGTGGCCGAGATCCTGCGCGCGTTCGGCAGCCGGGTGGAGACGCTGCGCTTCGGCGAGGACCTCGACTTCTCGGTGCAACTCGACGGCGGGCCGCTCGTCGCGCGCGGCAAGGCGCACGTGCAGCTCTCGGCCGGCGCCCGCGACCAGCTCTACCTCGCCGTGCGGCTCGCGATCAGCGAGTTCCTCTCGCGCGGCGGCGAGTCACTGCCGCTGCTGCTCGACGACGTGTTCGCCACCAGCGACGACGGCCGGCTGCGCTCCGGCATGCGGGCGCTCATCGAGAGCTTCGGCGCCGGCCACCAGGTGCTGCTCGCCACGTGCCATCGCGGGCGCATGCAGGAGCTGCGCCGCCTCGACGCCGAGCTCTACCGGGACCGCGTCCACTGGGTGGACCTGCAGGCCGGGAGCGGGGTGCAGCCTAGGGCGTCCCGCTCCGCCGCTCCTTGAGCTTGGACGCCAGCTCCGCCGCGGCCGCGGTGTTGTAGTTGGCCAGCCGGCGCAGCTCGGTGGCGTCGGCGGCCGAGATCACCTGCTCCTTCAAGAGCAGCGGCTCGGCCTCGGAGTACTCGAGCAGCGTGGTGATGTCATCGCCCACGACGGCGCGGATGAGGTGACCCTTCGCGTCGAGCGTCAGGAAGTGATCCGTCGGCGTGGAGGCGAGCGCGTTGGCCGCCGAGTCCGAGAACACGCCCTCGGCGCGCAGGCGCTCGATGTCGGCGAGCATGCGCATCGCCTCCACGTCGCCACCCTCGGCGAGCACGCTCAGCGGTGCCGCGAGCGCGCTCTTCTTCTTCGCGTTCGCGCCGGAGCCGAATGCGCCGCACCCGGCCAGGGCGAGCGCCACGAGCGCGCCCACCAACCAACGATTCAGCGTCCCCTGCGTTCCCACGTACGGTCCCTCGCGTGTGGTCTTCCGGCGCCGCGGCACTTCCGGCGCCAGAACCTAACACACGCGCAGGGACCCTTGGCGTCAGCGCTCGGGAGGCGGCGGGCTCGTCCCGATCGGCCGGATCAGGAACGACGACAGCAGCAGGGCCACGCCCACGGCCGCCGGGATCATGCCGACGAGCCACACGCGATGGTCCTCGTGGTCGGCCACGCCGTACAGGAACACCGACAGCGCGATGCCCACGAACAACGTCACGAGGCCGCCGATCAGCATGCCCTGGCGGCGGTGCTCCGCGGCCATCGCCGGGTCGGTGAAGACGCCGTGGTCGTCGTAGAGCAGCGGGCGCTGCAGGCTTGCGATCTTGTCCGGGTCGAGGCCGCGCTCGATGGCCGCGATGCGCTCGCGCTGGACCATCTCGAATGCCCGCTGGCGCTGGATCATGCGCACGATGCCGGCGGTGATGCCGCCGACGATGGCGACGATCGGGATGCTCATCGCCATCAGGGGGACGAAGTCTCCGACGTCGAAGCTGAACACGGGGAGCTCCTCCGGTCTTGGGGTGAGGGTGGCGCTGCCGGGTCGCGGAACACCCCCTTCGACCGGGCGAGCCCGGCTTCGGGTTTCAGCGCCCCGGAAGTCCCTGGGAATTCTTTATCTTCCGCGGGATGAAACCCTACGCCGGGTCCTCCCGTCCAAGCATGCGATGACCCTCCCGCCCGGAGTCCGTCCGGAGGCCGCGGGGATGGCGGACGAGCGGAGGCTCATCGCCCAGGCACAAGCGGGCGACACGACCGCGTTCCGCACGCTCGTCGAGCGGCACCAGGCGCGCGCCCACGCGCTCGCGCTGCGCATCCTGCGCTCCGCCTCGGATGCCGAGGAGGTGGCGCAGGACGCGTTCGTGCGCGTGTGGACGGCGTTGCCGGGATTTCGCGGCGAGTCGACGTTCGGGACCTGGCTCTATCGGATCGTGGCGCGGCGGGCATTCGACCGCGCCCAGGTGTTGAAGCACCGGCGCGCGCGCGAGCGGCAGGACGAGCGACTACCCGAGTTCGGGGCGCCGGAGAAGGAACACGACACGTTTCGCGCGGCGAAGTTGCAGGAACTGGTCGCCGACCTGTCACCGGCGCAACGTGCCTCGGTGACGCTCTACTATTATGAAGGCCGTTCGGTGGAGGAAGTCGCACACGTGCTGGGCATGCCGGAGAACACGGTGAAGACGCACCTGCTGCGCGCTCGCGCGGCACTGCGGGCCGCGTGGACGCACGAGCTGGGGGAGGAAGCGTGAACTGCCTCGAGTTCGAACGCCTGCTCGACGAGGGCGCGCCGGATCGGCTCCCCGCCGAGGCGCTCGAGCACGCGCGCGGCTGCGTCTCGTGCGCGCGCTCGCTCGCGCGTGCGCGCTCGCTGGAGCGCGCGCTCGAGGCGCACTTTGCTTCTGAAGCACGCCTGCCGGACGGATTCACAGAGCGGGTGATGGCGCGCGTGGAGCGCGGCGAGGCCCGCGGCGTGCGCTGGCTCACGCTGCCGAGCGCGCTGCCGTGGTGGACGCGCGCGGCCGCCGAGCCGGGCGTGGTGCTGGCGCTCGCCACGGTGGCGTTGATCGTGTGGCGCGGCGACCGCTGGCAGGAAGGCGCGCGCGTGGCGTGGGACGGGCTCGTGGGCGCGGCCACGAGCGCCAGCGACTGGCTGACGACGCTCGGCTTCGCGCCGGTCGGCGAGGCGTTCGCACGCGCGTTCGCCCCGGCCGGCGGCGTGCCCTGGGCGGTCGCGGTCGGGCTCGTGCTCGGCGTGGCCCCGCTCGTCGTGCTCGGCGGCTGGCTCGCCTGGCGCGCGGGCGAGCGGCTGGTGCAAGCGGTCGCGGCGCGCTGATCCGCGCCCCTCGCTACCTGACCGGGCGCTGACGCAGGCGGCGACGCCGCACCTTATACTCACGCGCCATGCCCGCACCCCACTCACCGGCCCGCACGAACCGGCTCGCGAAGGAGAAGAGTCCCTACCTGCTCCAGCACGCGGGCAATCCCGTGGACTGGTACCCGTGGGGCGACGAGGCGTTCGCGCGCGCGCGCGCCGAGGACAAACCGATCTTCCTCTCGATCGGTTACTCCACCTGCCACTGGTGCCACGTCATGGAGCGCGAATCGTTCGAGAACGAGGACGTGGCCGCGGTGCTGAACGCGCACTTCGTGCCGGTCAAGGTGGATCGTGAGGAGCGTCCCGACGTCGACCGGCTCTACATGACCGCGATGCAGGCGCTGGGGCAGGGCGGCGGCTGGCCGCTGAACGTGTTCCTCACGCCGGAGCTGGAGCCGTTCTGGGGCGGCACCTACTTCCCGCCCACGAACGCCATGGGCCGGCCCGGGCTGCTGCAGATCCTGCCGCGGCTCGCCGAGGTGTGGCGCGAGCAGCGCGCGGAGATCGCCGGCACCGGCGGACAGGTGATGACGTTCCTGCGCACGCTCTCCGGGCCGCGCGGCGAGGCGAGCGACGCCGCGACGCTCGCGCGCGAGTGCGCCGCGTACCTCGCGCGGCAGTTCGACGACCTGCACGGCGGCTTCGGCGGCGCTCCCAAATTCCCATCGCCGGCGAACCTGCATTTCCTCGTCCGCCGCTGGGCGCGCGGCGCCGAGGACGGCGAACAGGCGCTCGAGCTGGTGATCGGACAGCTGTCGGCGATGCGCGCCAACGGCATCCACGACCACGTGGGCGGCGGGTTCCATCGCTACGCCACCGACCGCGCGTGGCGCATCCCGCACTTCGAGAAGATGCTCTACGACCAGGCGCTGCTCGCGGACGCCTACCTGGATGGCTGCCAGGCCACCCGTGACCCGCGCTGGGCCGAGACCGCGCGCGGCGTGTTCGCCTACGTCGCGCGCGACCTCACCGCGCCCGAGGGCGCGTTCTGGTCGGCCGAGGACGCCGACAGCGAGGGTGAGGAAGGCCGCTTCTACGCGTGGACGCGTGCGCAGGTGCTGGGGGCGCTGGGCGAGGAGAGCGGGACGTTGTTCGCCCACCACTACGGCGTCACCGAGCGCGGCAACTTCGAGCACGGCGCGACCGTGCTCCACGAGGCGCACACGCTCGCCGAGACCGCGGCCGCGTTCGGGCGCAGCGAGGGCGCGGTGGAGGCGGCGCTGGCGGAGGCCCGCGCGAAGCTGCTCGCCGTGCGCAGTCGCCGCGTGCGGCCCCACCGCGACGACAAGATCATCACGGCGTGGAACGGGCTCATGATCGCGGCCCTCGCCCGCGGTGCACGCGTGCTCGACGATCCCGACTTGGCGCGTCGCGCGGCGCGAGCCGCCGAGTTCGTGTGGACGCGGCTCCGGAGCGCCGACGGCGGCCTGCTGCGCCGGTATCGCGACGGCGAGGCGGCGATCCCGGGCCAGCTCGACGACCACGCTTATTTCGCACGAGCCTGTTTGGAGTTGTACATGGCCACGCACGAGCCACGCTGGCTCGAGCGCGCGGCGGCGGTCACCGACACAATGCTCGCCCGCTTCTGGGACGACGCCAACGGCGCCTTTTTCGAATCACCCAGCGACGCCAGCGGCGTCGCCATCAGAATGAAGGACGGCCACGATGGCGCCGAGCTGGCCGGCAACTCGGTCGCGAGCGAGGTGCTGTTGCGGCTCGCGACGCTGCTCGAGCGGGCCGACTGGCGCGTGTGGGCGGAGCGCTCGTTCGCGTTCCACAGCCGCCAGCTCGCGGGGACGCCGCAGGCGATGCCGTGGATGGTGAGCGCCATGGAGCGCGGGGCCTCGCCGCCGCGGCACACCGTGATCGTGGGGCCGCGCGATCGCGACGACACGCGCGCGTTGATCCGGGAGTACGAGTCGCGCCTGCGCCCCGACGACGACCTGGTGGTGGTGAGTGACGAGACGCGCGATGCTCTGGCGCGGTGGGTGCCGTTCGCTGCGAAGATGCCGATGGGCGACGGCCGGGCCACGGCCTATGTCTGCCGGGACTACGCGTGCCGGCTGCCGGTCCACGAGCCCGCCGAGATGACGGCGCTGCTGGCGGAGTGAACGTGGAGAGGGTGCGCATGACGAGGCAAGGCCGGTTCGTGTCCGTGATCGCCGCGATGCTCCTGTTCGGCGTCGCCGTGGCGCAGGCCCAGCTCGGGGGCGGCGGCACGCCCGCCGCCGAGTCGCTGGTGCAGGTCGCCGCTTCACCGGTGAGCGTGGCGGCCGGCGGCACCGCCACGGCGAGCGTGAAGCTCACGATCCTCGCCGGCTGGCACGTGAACGCGAACCCGCCGGCGCACGAGTACAACATCCCCACGCAGGTCACGCTGGCGGGTGCCGGCGGGCTCACCCCGGGCCGCGTCCACTACCCGCCCGGGAAGCAGGAGAAGTTCGACTTCGACGACTCGTCGCTGCTGGTCTACGACGGCGCGGTCGTGGTGAGCGTGCCGATCGCGGCGGCGGCCGGCGCGACGTCGGCGACGCTCGAGGGCAAGGTTGAATACCAGGCCTGCAACAACGAGGTCTGCCTGGCGCCGACGACGGTGCCGTTCTCCGTGCAGGTGAACGTGACCGCCGCGGGCAGCGGCACATCGACCGCGCCCGTGGACGTCGACACCGCTGCCGCGCGACGGGAGGGCTTCAGCACGTTCACCTCCGCGCCGCCGCCGGGGACCACGACCGCCAACCCCGGTTCGGTGCGCGGCCGGCTCGAGGGCGCGCTCGCGGGCGGCGGGCTGGTGTGGTTCTTCGCCCTGTTCGCGGGCGGGTTGCTCCTGAACCTCACGCCGTGTGTTTTCCCCATGATCGGCATCACGGTGAGCATCTTCGGTGCGCGGCGAAACGAGCCGCTCCCCAAGGTCGTCACCACCGCCGTGGTCTACGTACTGGGCATCTGTGTCACATACACCGTGGCCGGCGCCGGGGCCGCGATCACCGGCAGCCTGTTCGGCTCGGCGCTCCAGAACACGTGGGTGGTCGCCGGGCTCGGCGGGTTCATGCTGCTGCTCTCGCTCGGCATGTTCGGTGCCTACGAGATGCAGCCGCCGTCGTGGCTCATGGACCGCCTCGGCGGCGCGCAGGCCACGAACCTCGTCGGCGCGTTCGTGTCGGGCCTTGCCGTGGGCGTCGTCGCCGCGCCGTGCGTGGGACCGTTCGTGGTCGCCCTGCTCGGGGTCATCGGGCAGAAGGCCGACATCGGCTTCGGCGTGGCCACGATGTTCACGCTGTCGCTGGGGCTCGGATTCCCCTACATCTTCCTCGCCACATTCTCCAACATGCTTCAGCGCCTGCCGCGCTCGGGCGACTGGATGGTGTGGGTGAAGCATGCGTTCGGCATCGCGCTGGTGGGCTTCGGGCTCTACTACCTGAGCGTCGGCTTCGCGCCCGACGCCACCCCGTGGGTGCTGCCGATGACGTTGGCGGCGGGCGGGCTGTGGCTCGGGTTCCTCGACAGGAGCGCGGGGGCGAAGGGCGCGTTCCGCATGTTCGCGCTCGCGTTCGGCGGCATCGCACTGTTCGCGGGCGTGTTCCTCGGGAGCCAACTCTACCAGAAGCTGCTGCGCACGATGACGTTCAAGCCCTACAGCGCGACCGCGGTGCAGGCGAGCGTGGCCGCGGGCCGGCCGGTGATGATGGATTTCTCCGCCGACTGGTGCCTGCCGTGCCACGAGATGGAGCTGGAGACGTTCGCCGATCCGCGCGTGGTGGCGTCGGCGAAACGCTTCGACCGCTACCGCGTGGACCTGACCAAATACAATTCGCCCGAGGCCACCGAGCTGCGCAAGCGCTACGGCGTCAGCGGCGTGCCGATCGTGGTGTTCCTGGGGAAGGGCGGCGACGAAGTCGCCGAGGCGCGCGTCGACGGCTACCTGCCACCCGATCGCTTCCTGCAGCAGCTGGAGCTGGGCGCGGCGGTGAGGTAGCCGTACCGCTCAGGCGTTCCCGTTCGCGCCGGGGTGCACGAGCCACCACATCGTCTCGACGAGCGCGATCGGGTACGTCATCGCGAATCGCCAGCCGCGGAACCGCGTCATGCGATGCCCGGTGCGCTCGAGCACGTGGCGCACGACGGCCGCGTGGTTCGCCACGCCGGGCATGTCCCACGGCTCGGGCACGAGCGGGAGCTGCTGGATGGAGCTCGTGAGGTCGACCTCGGTGAAGTGGCGCTGGCCGTCGGCGCGCGGCGGGCGCATGGCATGCCGCGGCCCGGGCAGCACGAACGACACTTGAGGCGTGGCATCCCGGTAGAGCGATTCCGCGATGTAGACGTCGCGGACCACCTCGCGGCACGGCGTGTGGAGCACGTAGCCGCGGAGCGATTGGGACAGGCTCTCGGGTGTCACCGGCCAGCCGTTGCGGATACGGAACACCGAGGTGAGCTGCGTCGGCGCCTGTCCGGACGAGTTCCCGCCGAGCACGAGCGTGGTCATGTCGCCATCGCGCACGACGTCCAGCTCGGGCAGCGGCTGGGTACTGTAGTCGGGCAGCAGGAAGCCGGCCGGGTCCGCGCCGCCGGTCGCGCCATCCAGCGTCTCGAACGTGATCGCATTCTCCTTCATCGCGTCGCTGGCCTCGCCCCAGATGCTGAGGAGCGCGAGCGGCGTACTGGGGCGCATGCGCCGGAGCCCGAGGCGGCGGTGGATCTCGATGCCGTCGATGCGCTTCCCGCTGGGCGAGGGCACGAGGAACAGCGACGTCGTCAGGACATCACAAAAATGCCCGAGCAGGAACGACATCGCCTTGAACGACGCCTGCTTGGCGATGTGCTCGCGCTTCTCCAGCGCGACACGCGACGACTCCGCGATCTGCGCGTCGATCGAGGCGCGGCCCCCCGGGACGGCGTCGAGCAGCTCCGCGAAGCGGTCCGCCGCCGCGCGCAGGTGCTCGACGGACGCGGGGTCCGCGTGCTTCCGCGCCAGGTCGGCGAAGATGTGCAGGCCACCGGGCGAGGGGACGAAGTGCATGAGGTCCATGTCGGACGTGGTGCGCACCGCGCGCACCAGCCGGCTGGCGAGGCTCTTGTCGAGCCCGATCGCGCGCGCGACCCGGGTGGGGCGGGGCCTCGGTCCGGCCACCGCCTCGAGCACGCTGCCGATGGCACGGCGCAGCTCGCGGCCGGTGGCGTCGATCCGCAGCCGCAGGTCGCCCCGTCCCAGCTCGCCCGCGACGCCGGAACGGATCACCGCGCGCGCTCCGCGCGCGGTTTTCGACTGCTCGCTCTCCGGGGACTCGTCAGCCATCCCCGCATCTTCACGAATAGCCGGGAGTCGTCAACCCCGCCCAGGCCCCGGGCAGCGGCCTCCCGGGCGGTCCCGGTCCCGGCGGGTCCTGCGAACGGGATGCGCACGAGACGACAGCTCCCTTCAGTTCGAGCGCACGATCCGGCGCGAGACTGCACCCTGCGGCGTGATGAGCCGCGCGAAGTAGAGGCCGGCCGCGACGCGATCGCCCCCCGCCGTACGGCCATCCCACGTCGCCGCGTGCGGGCCGGCGGTCAGCTCGCCGTCGACCAGCGTCGCGACGCGACGGCCTGCGGCGTCGAACACCGCGAGCTCGGCCTGCGTGGCGGACGCCAGGTCGAAGTCCAGTCGTGTCGCGGCGGACGACGGGTTCGGTTGCGGCGCCCTCAGCATCACCGCGGGCGGCGTCGCCGGGCCGGAGACGCCGGCCGTCACGTTCAGCGTGATGCGGAACGCACGCCGCGCGTAGGGCGGGGTGAGCATCTGCCCGTAGCCGAAGAGCTGCCTGCCATCGGGCGTCATCGTGGTCATGTTCTGGATCGTGAAGTTGGGATCCACGAGCACGCCGTTGTTGGCGAGGAACTCGTTCACGTCGAGCACGCCGGTGCCGGGCGTCCACACGAAGCCGGTGGTGGCGAACGGCGTGCCGTCGAACGAGCAGTAGCCGAGCGCGATGTGGCCGTCGTAGCTCGCGGCGCTCGCGATGTTGATGCCGTTCCCGGCCTCGGTGCCGTCCACCCAGCCCAGGACCTGGGGGGGCCCGAACACGCCGTTCGTGCGCTTCCACATCGTGGCCGCGCGCCGCCCGGTCACGGGATCCTTGGCGTAGCCGGAGATGATGTCGCCGCTGAAGTTGACGAAGCGCGCCTCACCCGATCCGAAGATCGTGGCGTCCGAATAGTCCGTGAGCAGCACGAGCGAGCCGTTCACCCACGCGGCGGGGCGCCACGGACCGGTCGGCGTCTCCACCCAGCCGGCGATCACCGAGCCGTCGTGGTTCACGGCGTTCGCGCGGCTCGCCTGGCCCGAGAGCGTGCCGCCCAGGTCCACGACGCCGGTCGCCTGCGTCCACTTGGAGGCGTGCGCGCGCTTGCCTACGCCCGGGCGCCAGTAGAGGCCGACGGCGACATTGCCATTGCCGGAGAGCGCCCACACGTTCCCGTACGAGCCGTCGCTCGTGCCGCCATCGGGCGGCGTCGGCGGCATCAGCTCCTGCCAGCCGGAACCGAGCGTCCACAGCCCTTGCGTGGTGTACGAGCCGTCGAGGCTGCCGATGCTCGAGGCGATGCGCGTGCCGTCGGCGGACATGCCGGGCACGCCGCCGCCGCCCACCTGCTGTGGGCGACCCAGCGACACGAACCCGGTGGCCAGCGTCCAGCGGTACGGCGTGAAGTTGCCGTCGAAGGAGTTCCCCGAGATCACCGTGCCATCGCTGGAGACGCATTGCGGCGCGCCGCCGTCGAACAGGAACTCGAACGTGGCCGCGGCGTGGGCCGGCGAGCCGGACAGCACGATGGCCGTGGCAAGGAGTGCAGCTGCCTTCTTCATCTTCGTCTCCCTGACGCAGCCGGTCGGGCTGCACGGTGGTGGGTCGGTGCCCGCGCAGATCGGTGCGTGCGGGCCGCGCCCCGCCGGGACCACGAGGTCGGGGGAAACCCCGCGGTCCGGCGAGTCGCGCGCGTGCGGCTAGCGGTAGATGGACTTCACCCGGCTCCACGACGACTTCAGCGTCGGGACCGGCAGGTCGCCCTCGATCTTGATCGAGTAGTCCGGACGGTTCGGTTCGAGCGGGTAGGCCCAGGTCGAGTTGACCGTGCACGCCCCGATCGCCGCCGTCGGGTCGCCGACCACGGGGCCGGCCGCGTAGATGTGCCAGGTATACGGGAAGAGCCCGAGCGAATGCCTCGGCGTGAGCGACACCCAGTAGTCGCCGGCCGGCAGGCTGCGGTTGAGGCCCGTGGCGCTGACGGTGACGACGCCGCCCACCACCGCGCTGATGGTGATAGGGACGATGTTCGCGGCGTTGTTGACATCGGAGCTGATCGTCGTGGGGATCGAGCCCGTCTTGGGCGCGATCCACAGGTAGGCCTGCGTGGCCGCCTGGACGTTGCCCGGGGTTTCGTAGATCCGGACGGCGGTGATGGTGACGGGCGTGTCGAAGTGGACGTCGCTCGCCAGGTGGAGCTTGGTGTTCCCCGAGATCTGGCTGCAGCTCGTAGAGGAGAGGTCGATCGTGCCGTCCAGGCTGGCATTCAGGACGGACTGGTCCCAGAGGACGGCGGCGCTCGCGGCCGTCGCGAACGACAGCGACAGGGCGAGGGCGATGGTGAGGAATCTGGCGTGACGAACGAGCATGAGGCACCTCGCTGGGCTGGGGGTTCGTTTCGGTCGGCATGAAAGTGAGGGGGGGCCGACGGCGGCGGACGTTATTCCTGCGGCTGAGATGGACGCAAGAGAAATCTGAGAGAATTTAAGATGACGTCGCAGTCAGCAACTACTGCGTTGTGACATAGGTAGTTGCGCCTAATAGAAATCTCCCAGAGAATCGCATTGACTTGCGTGAGAGCAATCACTAGCCTGCCGTCCTCGACGACGTGCCGGAACCAGCCGGCCGCGTGTCCGCCCCCGGCGACCCCAGGCCGCCGCCAGCCATCCCCGCTCCGAAAGCGAGCGCTCCCGTGTCCTCGATCCCTGGCCCGCGCGCCGCGCGCGCGTTCCTGTTCGCCCTGCTTGCAGCCGCCCCCGCGACGTTGTCGTCCGCCCGCGTCGCACCCCCGCCCGCCGCCCAGCCCGAACGGCGTTCCAGCCCGTCTGGGATTCGGGAAGCGGAACGCGAGGTCGCCGCGCCCCCACCCGCCGCACCATTCTCGAACCGCGCCGGGCAGAGCGGCGCGCTGGCCCCGAGCGCGAGCGGCCGGCTCCCGGCACCCCCGGCAGTCGGCTTCGCGCCGGGGTCGGCACGCCGCCCGATCGAGCTCGCCGCGGGCTACGTGCTGACGCCGGGCGGACCCGAGCCCAAGCTCCCCACCGCCCTGGCCCCTCGTCGGGCCGCGCTCGCGCCCGGGAACGACCACGAACGCGAAGCCTGGATCGTCCAGTTCGGCGACGACTCGCCGGACTCGGCGAGCGCCCGCATCAAGCGCGCCGACGGCGTCGTCGCCTGGCCCATCTCGGGCGAAGGCTACGTCGTGCGCATGGACGCTGACGCGGCGGCGAGATTGCGCGCCGGGACCGGCGAGCCGTGGATCGCGCCCTACGCACCGGCGTACAAGCTGAGCAAAGCGATCGACCTCGCGGCCGGCGGCACGGTCGACGTCACCGCCCTGTTGTTCGCGGACGGCGACGACGGCGCCACGCTCGACGCGCTGCGCTCGCTCGGCGCGACGCGGCTCGCCTCGCAGCGCGGGCCCCGCAACCACCTCGCGCGCTTCACGCTCGATCGCTCGCGGCTCGCGGACGCCGCCGCGCTCGCCGGTATCGCCTGGATCGAGCTCACGCCCGAGTACACGGTGAACAACGACAAGGCGCAGTGGGTGCTGCAATCCGGTGTCGAGAACTCGCGCCCGGTGACCGACCACGGCCTGCGCGGTCAGGGCCAGGTGCTGATGATCAGCGACAGCGGCCTGCGCACGAACCACGAGATGTTCTTCGACTCGACGCTCGCCATCGACACTTGGGGTGACTACGCGAAACACCGCAAGATCATCGCCTACAAGCGGGGTTCCGATGCGCCGGAGATCACGTTCGGCGACGAGGTGGTGTTCGACTACCACGGCACGCACACATCGGGAACGCTGGCCGGCTCGCCGAACTCGACCGCGCCGTGGTCCGGGCTCGCGCGCGACGCGAAGCTCTACTTCGTGGACATCGGCGGTGCCGCCGGCGGGTCGCTGCAGCTCCCGGACGACCTGAACGAGCTGTACCAGCCGTCGTACGCCGGCAACACGGGCGGCAAGGCACGCATCTCGTCCAACTCCTGGGGGGCGGGAAGCTCGCAGGGCACGTACACGCTGGCGTCGATGCAGACCGACCAGTTCGTGTGGGACCACCCCGACTACCTGATCGCGTTCGCAAGCGGGAACAACGGCGTGTTCGCGTCGGTGAACGCGCCGGGCACGGCCAAGAACTGCCTCACGGTGGGCGCGACCGGGAACGGGACGCTCCAGAACAAGCTGGCGTCGTTCTCGAGCCGCGGACCGGCGCGAGACGGTCGCCGGAAGCCCACCGTGATGGGGCCGGGCGACCTCGTCACGTCCTCCTACGCCGCCACGCGCTACACGTACGCCACCTACTCCGGCACGTCGATGGCCACGCCGGCCGTCGCCGGCGCGATGGCGCTCGTGCGCCAGTACCTCACCGAGGGCTGGTACCCGACCGGCGCTCCCGTCGCCGCCAACGCGTTCACGCCGTCGGCGGCGCTGCTGCGCGCCATGGCGGTGAACGCCGGGCGCAACGACGTCACCGGGTTCCGCGTGCCCGACAACACGATCGGCTACGGCCGGCTGACGATCGACGACGTGCTCCACTTTCCCGGCGACACGCTGCGCACGCTGCTCGTGGACCCGAGCGACGGGCTCGACGACGGCCGCTACGTCGAATACCCCGTGCAGGTCACGGACCCGAGCCGGCCGCTCAAGATCTCGCTGTGCTGGACCGACGCGCCCGGGAACCCGGCCGCGCAGGTGCAGCTCGTCAACGATCTCGATCTCGTGGTGCTGCACGGCGGCGCCACCTACCGCGGCAACTACCTGCTCAACTTCGCCTCGGTGGACGGCGGCGTGCGCGACACGCTGAACGTCGAGGAGCTGGTGCGCCTGCCCGCCCCCGAAGCCGGCATCTACATCGTGCGCGTCGAGGCGCGGCGGATCGTGCAGGGGCCGCAGCGCTTCGCGCTGTGCATCACCGGCGGCGTCGGCGGACCTGCCGGCGCCATCGCGCTCGACCGGTTCCAGTACGGCCTCGGCGACAAGCTGGAGATCGAGGTGATCGACACCGACGCGCCCGGCCCGATCGCGGTGCACGTGACCTCCAGCACCGAGCCCGGCGGGGAGACGGTCACGCTCACCGGCCACGACGGCGTGTTCCACGGCTCGATCGTGATGGCGCCCATCGCGGGTAACGCCGCGGACGGCACGCTCGCGATCAGCTCGGGCGACGTGGTCACGGCCACGTATGCCGGCCCCGCGCCGGCCGCCCCTGTGTCGGCCACCGCGCGCATCGACGTGCAGTCGCCGACGATCTCCGGCGTGCACGCGGTGGCGCTCGGCTCGACCCGCGCGCTCGTGAGCTGGACCACCGACCTCGGGGCCAGCTCGCGCGTGCGCTTCGGGACTTCGGGCCCGCTCCGCTCGGTCGTGGATTCCAGCGGGTTCACCGTGCAGCACGCCGTGCTGCTGGACAGGCTCGCGCCGGGGACGCTCTATCGCTACGACGTCGAGTCCACGACGCCGCACGGGTTCATGAGCCGCGACAGCCTCGACGGGTCGCACCGCTCGTTCACCACCCCCGCCGCCGGCACCATCGCGCTGGTCATGGACGACCCGGATGCCAGCGTGCTCGCGACCTGGATCAACGCGATCACGGCCCTGGGCTGGAGCGCGGACGTGCTCCCCAAGGCCGTCATCGATCCGCCGCTCGTCGGCAACTCCGCCGCGGGCCTGCGACACTACGACGCCGTGCTCTGGCAGGTGGATCCGGATCGCTACCCGCCGTTCAGCGACGCCCAGCGCGCGGCGATCGACTCGCTGCTGAACGGTGGCGGCCGCCTGCTCGTGACCGGTCACGACATCGGCTTCGGGCTCTCCGACGCGGGCAGTCCCGCGTACACCCCCGAACGTGAAGCGTGGCTCGAGCACGGGCTCAAGACCCGGTACTACGTCGACAACATCAACGCCGACACGCTCACCGGTGTCCCCGGCAGTCCCGTGACCGGCGCCTACACCACGGGCATCCCGTACGCGTTCTGGCTCTACCCCGACTCCGGCGACAACATGGGGCCGGTGCCGGGCTCCGACGGCACGTGGTACGGCGACTGGACCGAGGACTGGCTCCGCAACCGACACATCGGCATGCGCTGGGAGAGCGCGGGTCCGCGCGGCACGGCGGGCGCCGGCGTCTGGGGCGGCAAGGCGTCGCGGCTCGTGGGGCTCTTCTACGAGTGGCGCGCGGTCGCAGGCGCCTCGACGGCGCACCTGCCCGCGCGCACCGGCGTGCTCCAGGACGCCTTGTCGTGGCTCATGGGCCATCGCCCGCCGGAGGTGCACCTCATCGAGCCCACGCCGGGCGCGATCGTGACCGGAGGCGCGCTCAGCATCCGCTACTCGGTGAAGCCCGACGCGGGCCGCGCGATCGCGAGCCGCCGCCTGGAGTTCTCGCTGGACGGCGGCGCGACGTGGGCGACCGTGCCGACGGCGACGTGCGCGGACTCCGGCTGCGTCTGGGACCTCGCCGGCGTGCTCGGCGGCCCGCCGACGCCGAACTCGGCGGACGTCCGGCTACGCGTGCGCGTCACCGACGACGGCACACCGGCGCTGCGCACGGACGCGATCATGACCGGATCGTTCACGATCGCGCGCTCGGCGGGCGACACGCGCGGCCCGGTCGTGGTCGCCGGCAGCGTGAGCGCGAGCCCGGCGCCGGTCCGGCACGACCAGCCGGCGACGCTGTTCGCGACGTTCAGCGACGCCGAGCGCGGTGCGGGCACGGTTACCGCCGCCGAGTATTCCAAGGGAAATGCCCCGGCGCCGCCAGGCGCCGGGCTTGCCATGTCGGGCACGTTCGGGACCACGACCGTCCAGGCCTCGGCGCCGCTCGCCACGGCGGGTGTGCCGACCGGGAACATGAGGCTGTGGGTGCGCGCGCGCGACGCGTCGGGCGTCTGGGGGCCGGCGGCGGCGATCGACGTGGTGACGAGCGGCACGGGCCTCGTCTCGGTCGAGGACGCGCGCGCGGTGGACTTCCTCGCGCCGCCGAGCCCGAACCCGTTTCGCGGTCACGCGGTGTTCCGGTTCGGACTGTCGCGCGCGGGCGACGTGCGGCTCGAGCTCTACGATCTCGCCGGCCGGCGCGTCCGCTCGCTCGTGAACGGGCCGCTGCCGGCGGGCGAGCAGACGCGGGCGTGGGACGGGCGCGACGAGCGCGGCAACGGCGTGCGGCCCGGAGTGTATTTCGTCCGGCTCACGATGCCCGGGCGCACGTTCAACGCGCGGCTGGTGTCGCTGGAGTAGGGCGCGGAGGCCGCGCCCTACTCCTCGTCGCCGAGGTTCGCCTCCGCCTTCAGCCGGTCGCGGTCGGGGATCACGAACCGGTCGCGCCCGGTCACGAGCAGCCCCTCGCGGTTCCACTTGCTCATCACGCGGATCGCCGATTCCACCGTGGTGCCCACGAAGCCCGCGATCTCCTGGCGCGAGAGCGCGAGCGGGATCTCGATGCCTTCCGGCGTGTCGCGTCCCATGCGCTCGGCCAGCGACAGGAACAGGCTCGCGATCCGCGCCGGCACGCGGGTGCCGTGCATGGCGGTGAGCTTGCGCGTGAGCGCCATGTTGAGCCGCGTCATCGCCAGCAAGACGGCGCGCGAGAACTTCGGGTCACGTTCGAGCAAGTCGAACCAATCGCGGCGCGGGAGCTTCAAGAGCGTCGTGGGCTCCATCGCGATCGCCGTGGCGGGGTAGGGGATCTCGTTGTACACGGCCACGGCGCCGACGGCGTCGCCGGGACCGAACATCTCGAGGATCACGTCCGCGGTCTCGGCGTGCCGCACCACCTTCACGCGGCCGCTCACGACCACGGTGAGGTTCTCCGCCGCATCGCCCGTGTTCCACAGCAGCTCGCCCTTCTCCAGTTCGCGGAGCGTCGCCATCGCGGCGACACGTTCGCGCAGCGGCGCGGGCAGCGCATCGAACATCGGAGTGGCCGCGAGCGCCTCGCGCACGCGATCGCCGTGCAGTCGCGTCATGGGATCCCCCGGAACCGGCATCAGGACCCGGCAGCATGACGCACCGCCGGCGCGCTCGCCAACCCACGCGCGGCCGGTCCCTGGCCGCGCAACCGGGCCATCCCCAACGTGTTCGCGGCACGGACCGGGGCCCGGGCCGGGCCCCGCCCATGCGAGTGTGGAGATTCATATCCAATCCGTACTTCCCGCCCGGCGAGTCGAGCAGACAACAGACCAATTCAGACGTATGTTCATACCGGGTCGCCGAGACCGTGGACGCCTGACGAGTCAGGCGCACGCGCTGCGTCACGAACGTGAGACGCGAGCCGCGCGACATCAGGACGTCGGGGCGAGGGCGCGCCGGGCCGTGTGGTGGGTGTTGCGGTCGCAGGCCGTCGCCCTTGCCCCCTCCGGTGTTTCGCGTACACGTTCCGGACTTCGCGCGGACAAACCCGTGACAACCGTGCGAAATGGCTCCCGCCACCATGGGTGCATGCGCGGGATCGCTCGCCTGGGACCTGCGCGGACAGGCCAGGACCTCAAGTCCCATCGTGCGCTGCCGAAGACTTCGCTGCGGACCCAAAGGGCGGCCTCTCGCCGGGTGGGACGCCGCGAATGACGGCCGGCATGGGCGTCACCCATTCACCTCGCGTTGCGCGGGCCCACCCGGGCGTGCTACACAAGCCGCGATCCCCGGATGGATCTCCCCGCGCGACACTCGAAAGGACTCGTCATGCTGCGACGTTCGCTTCTCGCACTCGCGTTCCTCGCGGTGCTTCCCGCGATCTCGTTCGCGGGTCCGTTCACGGCCTACGGACCGGAGTTCGGGTTCACGTCTGGCCCTGACCAGTTCTTCGCCGGCGGCCACCTCAAGTGGGGCGGCGTGGCCGACCAACTCGACTTCGTGCCCGGCCTCGACCTGGGATTCGGCGACAACAGCACCATCGTGTCGCTGAACGGCGACTTCCACTACCGGTTCGCGACCAAGACGTCGTGGCGCCCGTACCTGGGCGGTGGCGTCGGCATCCACTTCGTGTCGGTGGACAACAACGGCCCGAGCTCGGACAACAGCGACACCGTGACCGGCGGGCACTTCATCGCCGGCGCGGACGTGCTCGCGAAGGGCGGCAGCCGCTTCTTCACCGAACTGAAGCTGGGCTTCTCCGACTCGCCCGACATGAAGGTGTGCGCCGGCTTCAACTTCTCGGCGCACTGAACGCCGCACGCGAACGACTCGCGACGCGCCGGTCCCGGGTTCACCCGGGGCCGGCGTGAACGTTTTCGCCCGGCAAGGACACTGCCCTATGCTGCGTGCCCACGTGCCGGACCCCGCTGGAGGACCACGGATGCGCCGTCTCGTTCCTGCGCTCGCGCTCGCGTGCGCCGCCGCTTTGCTCACCGCGTCCCCGGCGCGGGCCACGATCTCGCCGGAGGCGGCGAAGGTCGTGCGCCGCTACCTCGACGTCACGGGCGGCGCGGCGGCGTTCGCAGCCGAGAGCACGAGCTACACGCACGCGAAGATCTTCGCATTCGGCTTCGAGGGCACGTTCGCGTCGTGGAACGCGCGGCCGGCGCGGCGCTACTCGCGCACCGAGTTGGGGCCGTTCAAGCTCTCCGAGGGCGTGAACGGCACCACCGCGTGGCGGACCGATCCCACGACCGGCGTCGTCCGCGCGCTCGCCGACCACGACCTGGACCAGGCGCTCGCGAGCGCATGGTCCGAGGGCGAACGCTGGGCCGAGCCCGGCGAGGGCGGCGCCAACGTCAGCGTGGCCGGGCACGAGAAGGACTCGCTCGGCACGTACACCGTGCTCGCGGTGACGCCGCCGGACCTTTCCGGCGGCGGCCGGCCCGTGACCACGCGCCAGCTCTGGTTCGATGACAAGACCGGCCTGCTCTCGGTCATGCGCTCGAAGGACGACCAGCGCGAGGTGTTCACGCGGCTCTCGGACTGGCGCATGGCCGCGGGCCGCAAGCGCGCGTTCGTGAACGAGTCGGGCGTGGCGGGCATGCCGGCGAACCAGGTGAAGGCGGTCGTCGACACGCTGCTCGCGAACATCGGCGTCGAGGGCCTGCCGTTCTCGCTGCCCGAGGCCGCGGCGTCCGGCGGACCGGCCCCGGTGACCTGGCTCGGCACGGCGGGCACGGCGAAGCTGCCGTTCGACTACCGCGCGCGGCACGTGTGGCTCAAGGCCAGCGTCAACGGCGGCCCGCCCGAGGACTTCCTGTTCGACACCGGCGCCAGCGTCACCGTGATCGACAGCGGCTGGGCGGCGACGCACGGACTCAAGACCCAGGGCCGCATGCAGGCCGCGGGCGCCGGCGCCGCCGGCGGCGCGAGCTTTGCCACGCTCGGCTCGCTGCGCGTCGCCTCGGCCGCGAACGACGGCGTCGAGCTGAAGGACGTGAAGGTGGCCGTGCTCGACGTCAATCCATCGTTCGAGCCGATGTTCTGGCGCAGCCTGGCGGGCGTGATCGGCTACGACGTCATCAGCCGGTTCGTGGTCACCGTGAACTACGACGACAGCGTGCTGGTGCTGCACGACCCCGCGACGTGGACGTACGCGGGCCCCGAGAAGCCGCTGCCCATGGTCATGAACGGCACGGTGCCCGCGCTCGAGGGCAGCTTCGACGACGCCGACCGGGGCCTGTTCCGGCTCGACGTGGGCAGCAGCAGCACCGTGGACGTGCACGCGCCGTTCGCGAAGAAGACCGGGATCGTGAACCGCATGGGGAAGACGACGCGGTTCGACGGCGTGGGCTTCGGCGGCAGCTTCTCGAGCGAGGTGGGCCGGCTGAGGAGCATGAACCTCGGGCCCTACGAGTGGGACGACCCCGTGGTCGTAGTCTCGCACGCCACCGAGGGCGCGTTCGCGAGCGAGGAGTTCGCGGGCAACATCGGCAACCGCATCCTCGAGCGCTTCCGCGTCACGTTCGACTACGAGCGCCGGCAGGTCTACCTCGAGCCGGGCAGGCGCTACGCCGATCGCGACCACCTCACGCGCGCCGGCGTGCTGCTCACCAGGCGCGCGGGTCGCGTGGGGGTGGAGAGCGTGCTCGCGAACTCGCCGGCCGAGCACGCCGGCCTGCGCGAGGGCGACCAGGTGCTGGCCGTGGATGGGCGCGACATCGCCCAGTGGGACCTGCCCGAGCTCTCGACGTTGTTCGACGAGGGCGAGCCCGGCCGCAAGGTGCCGTTGCGCGTGCTGCGCGGCGGCCAGGAGAAGCAGCTCAAGATGAAGCTCGCCGAGGTGGTGCGGTAGCGCGTTCCCGAGAGGATTTTCCGCTGTAGCGCCGGGGACCGGGGGCGTATGCTCCTCGACGGCGAAGTTCCGGTAGCCGCGCCGATGGAGCTTTGCCCATCGCTCGGAGCCACCCAGGGCTGCTCCCATGAAGCCACTTTTGCGGGCGCACTTCCTGAGGCGATCGCACATCGCGATTCTCGTCGCGGGGACGATCTCGCTCGCCCTGCCGGAACGCGCCGGTGCGGCTGGCCTCTTCGCCGGTTCCTTCCAGGAGTTCCCGGTCGGGGGCAACCCGAACACCGTCGTCCTCCGCGACCTCAACGGCGACGGGAAGCTCGACGCCGTGACGACGGACCAGGCCGACCGCACGGTCTCGGTGACGTTCGGCAACGGCGACGGCACGTTCGGGGGCCGCACGTCGTATCCCGCCGCCGACTTCCCGGTGTCGATGACGCTCGCGGACCTGAACGGCGACGCCGTCGCGGACATGATCGTCGCCAACTATTCGTCCAACTCGATGTCGGTGCGGCTCGGGAACGCAGGCGGCACGTTCGGGCCGAGAGCCGACTTCTCCACGGGGATCGGCCCCGAGTTCGTGACGACGGCCGAGCTGAACGACGACGACCATCTGGACGTGGTCGTCGTCAATCACGCGTCGGACAACGTCTCCGTGCTGCTCGGGAACGGCAGCGGAGGTTTCGCCTCGCGGACCGACTACCCGGTGGGGACCTACCCGTACACGGCGCTCGTCGGAGACTTCGACGGCGACGCGGACCTGGACATCGCGGTGACGAACGGCGGCTCGAGCACGGTCTCGGTGTTGCTGGGCGACGGCCACGGCGCGTTCGGTCCCAAGAAGGACTACGCCACCGGATCCATCCCCGTCGGCGCCGACATCGCGGACCTCGAGGGCGACGGACATCCCGACGTGGTGACGGCGGACTACAATGCTCAAACCGTCTCGGTGCTGAAGGGACTCGGAGCCGGGGCGCTTGGCATCCCGGCGGCGTATGCATTCGCAAGCGGCAGCAACCCCATTCGAGTGCTGCTCCGGGACGTGAATGCCGACGCAAGGCTGGACATGCTGGTGGTGGAGTCCAGCAGGTTCCTGCTGGGCGTGCGGCTGGGGAATGGCGACGGCACGTTCGGTGCCCGCACCGCCTACGTGACGCCCTACGACCCCCACGACCTCGACGTCGGGGATGTCAACGGGGACGGTCGGGCCGACGTGGTCGTGAACGCCTACAGCCGGGGCATGGTCGGCGTCCTGCTGGGAAACGGCGACGGCTCGTTCGGCGCCCGGAACCAAGCCGCCACCGGATTCGGGCCGCGAGGGCTCGTGGCCGCCGACCTGAACGGCGACGGAAAGTCGGACGTGGTCACCGCGGATCACGGCCTCTCCGTGTTCCTCGGTCGGGCGGACGGCACGCTGGTGTTCGCGGACTCGGTGGCGGGCAGCTTCTACCCCTTTGCCATCGCGATGTCCGACCTCAACGCAGATGGCGATCAGGACCTGGTGGCCGCCGTGCCCCCCAGCTCCGTCTTCGTGCGGCTCGGAAACGGCGACGGCTCGTTCGCGCAGGCCCCCACTTACGCGCTGGCGGGCAGTCCTCGCGCGGTCGCGATCGGAGACGTGAACAGCGACGGCCATCCCGACATGGCCGTGGCACGCAGCGGCCCGTCCACGGTGGCGATCGCGCTCGGGAACGGCGACGGCACGTTCGGTCCCCCGATCGACGTTCCTTTTGCCTCGGTACCGTCGGTGCTCGCGCTCTCCGATCTCGACGTCGACGGCAAGCTCGACCTGGTGGTGGGCGACCCCTCCTCCAACTCCCTCACGACCCTGCGCGGAAACGGCGACGGCACGTTCACGCCCTACACCACGGTGACCGTCGGCGTGGGCTCCTTCCCCCAGGCCCTCGCGGTGGGTGACCTGAACGCGGATGGCAGACCCGACGTCGCGGTGGTGGCCCCCGCTCCGCCCGGGGGATTCGTCGTCGGCGTGCTGTCGGTGCTGATCGGGGACGGCGCGGGCGGCTTCGCGCCACGCGTTGAATACTCGACCTCCGTATCCCCGGTCACGGTCTCGATCGGCGATCTCGACGGGGACGGGAAACCGGACCTCGCCGTGGCGAACGAGAGCGACAACAGCGCGTCGTTGTTCCGGGGGATCGGCAACGGCGCGTTCGCGCCCCGGAGCGACTACGGCGCCGAGGCCAAGCCGCGCGCGGTCGCGATCGCGGACGTGAACGGAGACGGGCGACTCGATCTCGTCGCCGCGAACCTGCCCGGGAACAACCTCTCGGTGCTGCTCAACACCGGCGGACAGCCATGGCTGGGGGTGCCGGGAAGTGCGACGTCCAGAACGCGCGCCACGCTCCACGTCCGGCCCAACCCGGCATGGGGTGTGTTACCCATCCAGTTCTCGCTCCCGGCCGCCGCGGACGTGACCATTCGCGTTCACGACGTGGCGGGCCGCCTGGTGAGCGAGATGTCGCTCGGCGAGCGACCCGCCGGCGAGCACGCGGTTCGCTGGGAAGGCCGCGCTCGCGACGGGACCGCAGCTCGCGCGGGGATCTACTTCGTGGAGCTCCGCGCTGGCCGTGAACGGGTCACGCGGCGCGCGGTGCTGCTCGAGTAGTGGGCCGTATCCGCGACGCGGGGACCGGCGCCGCCATGGCGGGCGTTCCGGTTCCCTCCTGAGCCCGGGGTGGCGTAGACTTCTCGGACCGTCCCGAGATCCGGTCCCGGAGGCTCGATGTCCCCGTCTCGCAGGCCGCGCCTGGCGCCCCGATGGATCCACCGGGGCCGGGCGGCCGCCGCCGCATTGCTGACATTCGCCGCGCTGTGGTTCGCGGCCTGCTCCAAGCAGGCCCCGCTGTTGCAGGGCGAGAACCAGCGGCCCACGCTCGAGCTGACGCAGGCGCCGGCCACCGCCACCGACCCGTTCTTCTACGCCTACGAGCTGCGCTGGGCGGGCTACGACGTGGACGGCCACGTCGACTACTTCCGCTACACGATCGATCCGCCCACCGCGGCCAACTCCGACACGGCGTGGACGAAGACCACGGACAACCGGAAGTCGTTCCTGTTCCACTCCGACAGCCTCTCGGCCGGGTCGGACCAGACCGCCGAGGGCTTCCACACGATCGTGATCGAGGCGGTGGACGACCGCGGCGCGGTTTCCGCGCCGCAGGCGTGCTCGTTCACGTCGTTCACGATCGCGCCCACGATCCAAATCACGAACCCGGTCCCGAACCACCTGCTGCCACCCACGTTCGGCCCGTCGTTCCACATCGCGTGGCGGGGCAACGACCCGGACGGCCGCGGCACGACGAAGCCGGTGAAGTACAAGTACAAGGTGTTCAGTCAGGGCGGCCGCGTGTTCGACTTCCTCACGCTGCTCGTGAACCCCGACTCGCTGCGCCGTCGCTACGCCCCGCGCTTCTCCGAGTGGGACTCGGTGAGCGGCGACACGACCAGCGTGGACATCCGCAACCTGTCCCCGGGCCAGGATTACGTGATGGCGATCGTCGCGTTCGACGAGGTCGGGGCGTATTCCCCGATCATGAACTACGACAACAACCTGCTGTTCTTCCACGTCAGCTTCGCCGGCCTGCTCGGGCCCAAGCTGAGCGTGTTCAACGAGAGCTTCTTCTACACCGCCACGACGGCCGGCTTCTCGCTCGATCCGGCGACGTTCGTCCACACCGAGTCCCCGGCGGGACGTTCCGTTCACTTCGGCTGGTTCGCGAACACGACGGGCGGCACGTTCGTGACCGGCTACCGCTGGATGCTCGACGGGAGCGTGGGCGACGAGCGCCAGCGCACGAACGAGGACACCGATTTCAACCGCTGGAGCCGGTACTCCGCGCAGACGCTCGGCGTCGACCTGCCGCCGTTCAATCCGTCGGGCGTGAGCGAGTCGCACTTCCTCTACATCGAGGCGCAGGACAACAACAACCAGGTCAGCCTCGTCGTGGTGCAATTCGCGGTCGTGCGCGCGCTGTTCGACAAGGAGCTGCTGATCGTGGACGACACGCGCGTTCTCGGCGACCGGCCGGTGCCCGGAGGCTGTGTCGACCGGCCCCGCGGCGTGTGGCCCACGGCGGCCGAACTGGACACGTTCTTCTTCGCGAAGGGCGGCAGGCCGTGGCGCTGCTATCCCGCGGGCACGCTGTCGCCGGTCGGGATCTTCCAGGGCTACAGCTTCGACACGCTCGGCACCCGGTTCCTGCCGCAGGGCACGTTGACGCTCCAGCAGCTCTCGCACTACCGCCACGTGATCTGGTACACGGACTGGAAGAGCTCGCTCAACATCAACGACCCATACCTGACGCAGGACCCGATGTCGGAGCTGCGCTGGCTCACGCTGCCGGGGCGATCGAACCCGCTCGGCACGTGGATCTCGCAGGGCGGCGAGATTTGGATGTTCGGTGGTGGCGTGGCGAGCGGACTGCAGCGCAACTACGAGAAGTCCGGCACGCCGGCCGACGTCTACTCCAGCACCGATGGCGAGCTGGGCCCGGGCCGGTTCATGTACGACGTCTTCGGCTGGCACACCGAGATCAGCTCGAAGTCGTACGCGCAGGCGCAGAAACCGGGGCACTCGATCAGCCGCACGGCGGACTCGCTCGACTACTCACTGCTCCCGGACTACCTGTTCGAGAAGAACCCCGACACCGATCCCATCAGCGTGTTCGCGCCGAACCGGACCTCACAGTCCGACTTCTACCAGACGTCGATGGTGGGTGAGGGGATCACGAAGCCGAACGAGGTCCTCGAGGATCGCGACCCAGATCCGTCCGTGATCCGCCAGGAGTCCGTGGTCGACACCATCTATGAATCCGTGGGCGGGCAGATGGGTGCGCCGCGACCGGTGATGACGCTCTTCCACGGCGGCCAGCACGGCCAGCGCCAGGTGTTCAGCGGCTTCCAGCTCTGGTACTGGCGGCGCGACTACCAGATCGCGATCGCGGATTTCGTGCTGCAGAAAGTCTGGAACATCCCGCGGCAACCCATCCCGCGCTAAGAGCTACGCGATCGCGGGGTGCGCCCGGTGGTGCCGGGTGCGCGACTGGAACATGTCGCCGAGGTCCAGCAGCGTGGCGTCCTCGAACGGCGCGGCGACGATCTGGAAGCCGGCGGGCATGCCCGCCTTGCCCGTGCCCGCCGGCAGCGCGAGGCCCGGCAGGCCGCACGCGGCGGCGAGCGCGCCCACGGGATCGCCGTAGGGCAGCGCCTCGTTCAGGTCCTGCTCCACCGGCGGCGCGACGCTCATGAAGTTCGGCGTGACGATGACGTCGAAGCGCTGGAAGAACTCGCGCACCTCGCGCTGGACCGCCTCGCGCATGCGCATCGCCTTCATCGTGTCGGCGCCGGAGACGAGCTGCGCCAGCTCCGGCTGGCGGGGCGCCATGTCGTCCACGAGGCCCTTCACGCGGCCGTCGGCGAGGAACGGGTCGAACGCGGCGAGCGCCTCCATGCCGATCAGGAGCCCGGACACCTCGGCGGCCGGCACGTCGGGCAACGGCGTCTCCTCCATGCGCAGGCCCGCCGCGGCGAGCTCGGCGGCAGCGGCCTCGAACGCCGCTCTCACCTCCGGCTCGCCGACCTTGGTCCAGTCGAGCGAAACGCGCGCGGCGCGCAGGTTGCGCCACTGCCGGCCGGCGCCACGATCGAGCTTCGTCTTCTCGACGGCGCACGACGGATCCCGTGGATCGGCGCCGGCGATCGCCGCGAGCACGGTGCGGCAGTCCGACGCCGAGCGCGCGAGCGGGCCGACCTTGTCGAACGTGTAGGCGCCCACCATGCCGCCCGCTCGCGAGACCAGGCCGTACGTCGGCCGGATGCCGGTGAGCCCGCAGAACGCGGACGGGCAGAGGATCGAGCCCCAGGTCTCGGTGCCGAGCGCGAACGTCGCGAGCCCGGCGGCCACGGCGGCGCCCGAGCCCGACGACGAGCCGCCGGTCCAGCGCGAGGGATCCCACGGGTTGCGACCCGGGCCGCTCGCGGACGCGTTCGCGAACCGGTAGCCGAGGCAGCCCGCGAACTCCACCATCGCGGCCTTGCCGAGCAGGATCGCGCCGGCGGCTTCCAGCCGGTCGATCACGGTGGCGTTCTCGGCCGGCACGCGATCGCTCAGGAACTTCGTGCCCCACGCCGTGGGCACGAGCCGCGTGTCGAACAGGTCCTTCGCGGCGTACGGGATGCCGTGGAGCGGGCCCTTCCAGCGGCCGGCCTTCAGCTCGCCCGCGGCGCGGTGGGCCTGGTCCATGGCGATCTCGGGCACGGGCCGCGCGAACGCGTTGAAGCGCCCGTTCAGCCGCTCGATGCGGTCGAGGAAGCCGCGCGTGAGCTCGACCGGCGAGAGCCGCCCGGCACGCAGGTCGGGCGAGAGCTCGTCGATGGTCGCGAACCAGGCCTCGTCCTTGAGCATGTCAGCGCTCCTTCTTCGGCGTGCGCAGCGGCCGGAACACCACCGGCAGGTCGCCACCGGGCGGGAGCGGGTAGGCGCGGATCGTCTTGAGCGCACCGAGCGTGCCCGCCTTCTGGCGCTCGAACTCCTTCTGGTGTGCGGTCAGCGTCGCCGGCGCGTGCGCAGCGGCCGGCTTCTTCGATCTCGTCACGCCGGTCTTCGGCGCGGGGTCCGTCGCCGCTGCGGCGGCCGCCGCGCTGCCTACCGGGACGCCCGCCGAGAGCGCGGCGAGGCTCGCGCCCGCGAGCGCCACGAACCGCCGCCGCGAGAGCTTCGCCGCGCGCCGCGGCGCACGCGCGCTCACGAGCGCACCTCGCGCGTGAGCGCACGGCCTTCGAAGCGCTCGAGGCCCTCGCGGAACTCGGGCGGGCACGGCGTGCTGCGCTTGGCCGCGTAGTCGTAGAACACCTGCACGGTGCGCGCCGAGGCCACCAGCCGCTGCTCCTTCTCCGTGCGGATCGCGTAGTCGAACCCGAACGACTTGGTGCCGACGTAGGAGCAGCGGATGCAGAGTTCGAGCGTCTCGTGCATGAGCGCCTCCGAGCGGAAGTCGATGTCCACGTGCGCCAGGATGAACGGCACCACGCGGTAGTTGTCGTCGTGCTTGAACGCGCGCCAGTACTCCTGCCGCGCCACCTCGAGGTAGGTGATGTACACCGCGTTGTTGATGTGGCCCATGGCGTCGGTGTCGCGGAAGCGGGGCCTGAGCGGCGAGACGATGGTCCAGCGATCGGGGTGCGACACGATGCAACGCCTCCCTAGAACGCGTTCATGGGCATGAGGAACACCGCGCGCCCACGGAACCACGGCTCGACCAGCTCCGCGGCGCCGTGCGCGCTCTCCAGCAACCCGGTCTCCGCGGCGCGCACCGGGCTCACCGTGCCCGCCACCACGCTCGCCAGCACGTCGACCGTACACGTGAGCCGCGGCAGCTTGCGATGGTTCGCGCCGGCGGGCTCGGGGCGCACGTCGAGCGAACCCTCGCGCGCCCTGAGTTGCCAGGCGCCCGTGTTCGCGGGCAGCACGTCGTCGCGCACGTCGAGCACGACCTCTCCGTGGGCGGCGGGCGCCGGCGGCAGCTGCTCCAGCGCCGCCTTCACGTCGAGCACGCGGAGCATGGCGCCGTAGCCCGCGTGGCCGGCCGAGCGCAGCACGCCCAGCTTCAGCTCGCCGCGCAGGTTCGCGGCGTCGGCGAACTGCATCGCCCACGGCGCGTCGGCCGGCGCCGCCATCACCACCTCCACCGCCTGGTCGCGCAGGCCGTGCAGGTAGCCGGTGAGCCCGCGGTGGGCTTCCGGTGTCGCGGCCACGAACTCGTTCACCGTGATCACCAGCTTCCACGGGCCGTCGGCGCTGTCGACCTGGAGCTGCACGTAGCCCTCCACCTCGCCGCGCGTGCGCTCGTACACGAGCCACTCGCCCTCGTAACCCCAGAGCCGCCGCTCCCACCACGCCGGCCGGCGCGCCAGCGTGAAGTGGCCACGCTCCTTCACGACGCGATCGTAGAGTGCCTGGACGAGCGGCCGGTCAGCCCCCCTGGCGCGGCGCACGCGGCGAGCCTCGTCCGCAGCGGGGAGCGCCGACGGCGGCGCCGAGATCAGCGTCGGGGTCTCGACCAGGCCCCAGCCGAAGCGGCGATAGAAGTCGCCGCGGAACGGGTAGAGCATGCTCCAGGCATCGCCGCGCTCGCGCATGTCGGCGAGCGTCGAGCGCAGCAGCGCGTCCGCGATGCCGCGCCGGCGGTGCTCGGGAGACACCGCCACCGAGCCGATGCCGGTGACCGCGAGCCGCTCGCCGCGCACGAACGCATGGAACGGGTAGAGGACGAGCGAGGCGACCAACTCGCCGCCGAGCTCGCCGACGCGCACGTCCTTCAACTCGAACCGCGGGTGATCGGTGTAGAAGTCGCGCCGCGCCTCGGCGCTGGAGACGCGATACGCCCGCAGCGACAGGTCCACGAGCGCATCCACGTCCGTGCGCCGCGCGGCGCGGTAGACGAGCCCGTCCGGCGCGGCGGTGCCGCGTTCCGCGCGCACGCGGCCGCCGGCGCGCGGCCTGCCCGCGGGCCGCGGGCCGCTGTGCGCGCTCACAGCCGGGCCTCGCGGGTGAGGAACAGCGCCGCCCTGCCGTCGCGAGCGCGCGTGATGCCGGGGCCGCGCAGCGCGAGACCGCCGCCCATCGCGCGCATCACGTCGTCACTCTGCCAGTCGGGGTCGAAGTGCCCGAGCAGCTCGAGGTGGTACTCGCCGCGCGGGAGCGGACCGCTCTCGCCGAGGAGCGGCGGCGTGTCGAACTGCCCGCCCTCCACGAAAACCTGCGCCATGGCCATCGACACGCGGCCTCCGGGTTGCTTGATCGCGACCTGCAGCTTGGTGCCGTCGGGCAGCCGGATGTGACCGCTCACGCGCACGGCGCCGCTCGACATCCGCGTCGCCTCGAACGACTCGAGGATCGGCGCGCCGCGCGTGAGCCCGGTGGTGTCCGGCAGGCGCTCGAACGACAGCTCCTGCGCCGGCTTCTCACCGCCCGGACCGCGCCCGCCCGATCCGCCGCCGCAGCCCGAGAACACCATCGTCAGCCCCGCGGCGAGCGCGAGCGCGGTCCACCCAGGCACCGCCCGGGTCCTACCGGCCGAAGTTCGTGTCCGCCCGGGCGCGGCCCGGGTCGGGAGGTCGCGGGGCATGGGCGCGCACGGTAGCAACAGCCACCCCCCGTGGCTACATGCCGACCGCGCGCCGGGTGCGCTCCACCTGCCCCAGGTGGCGATGGCAGTGCACCACCAGCACGCGGAACGCATCGCCGAGGTTCAGGCGGATGAGCGGCGAGACCGGCGAGGAGAAGCCCACGCCCAGGTCGTGGCCATCGGCCTCCAGCAACGCCGCGCGCACGCGGCCCACGGTCGAAAGGAACGCGTCCACCACGTTGGGTCTCGGCTCGCCGCTCACGCGCCACAGCTTTACCGTGGGCAACGGCTTCGTGCCCTCGACGAGCGCGCCCGCGAGCCAGCCCCCGGTGAGGCTGGGCTTCCACGGCTTCTCCGAGCGCCCGCGCGCGCGCGCCTTCGCGATCGCACCGGGCAGCGGGCCATCGAGGTAGTCGAGGTTCGCGCGACAGAGGTGCTCGAACACCTGCGCGATGCTCCAGCCGCCATCGGGCGGCTGCTCGTGGAACTTCGACTCCGGCAGGCCCGAGACGGCGACGCGCGTGCGCGGCTCGATACGGTCCAGCTCGGGCAGGAGCTGCGCGAGCATCGGGGAGCGCAGGGCGGAAACGGGACTCGCGGCGGCACCGGGCTGAGCGCCCGAGGTCGATCCGGGTCCGGCCATGGCGATCTCCTCACAAAAGTTCGGGGGATGGGAGTGAACGCGGCCGCAGCATACCAGCGCGGGCGTCGCGCGGAGCCCGCCCGCCGGTGAGGCAGGCCCACCCGTGTGCATTGCGACGCGACTCGCGGCTCTGCTAGCTTGCCCACCCTGTCCGCGCGCCGGGCACGTGGTGAGACCTCGTTCCCGGCGCTTCGCGTGCCATGCGACCCTGGTACCGGACCCGTGCCGCGCACGGGCAACCCGCACTCAGGGTGCTAGACCGGGCCACGTCGAGTCGAAAGGAGTTCCGGGTGATCCAGATCGTCGCGAAGCTGCGGCGTCCCGCCGCCTTCACGGCCGTGCTCGCGCTGCTCTCGCTCGGCACGCCCGGCGCCGCGAGCGCCCAATCGACGACACCGCCCGCGAGCGCGCCCGCGGCGCCCGCCAAGGCGGCGAAGACACCCAAGGTGCGCAAGCCCAAGGTGGCCAAGGTCGAGGCGCCGTACGCGGAGCGGCGCAAGGCGGACGGCGTCTACGCCAAGGGCGCCAGCTGGATCGGGCTCCGGTTCGGCTACGCGAACCGCACCGGCGACCTGAGCGGCGACGGCTCGATCGGCTACGGGATCAACTGGACGCGCATGCTCAACAAGAAATACGCGTTCGCGGCCGGCATCAACCACGACATCGTCGGCCACTTCGCGAAGCAGATCGACGAGTCGGTGCCGATCACCGCCGAGCTCCAGCGCGTCTTCAACTGGAGCGGCGACATGCGCCCCTACCTGGGCGTCGGCGCCGGGTTCTACTACCGCAAGTTCTACCGCACCGGGAACGAGTACAACACCATGACGACCGGGGGCGGGCACGTGTCGATCGGCCTCACGTCCCAGCTCGACGACAAGCACGTCGTGGGACTCGAGACGCGCGTCGCATGGCTCCAGGGCAGGCCCGGCGTGGTGAACCCGACGTTCGGCCCCGGCGAGGACACCGAGACCATCTGGACGGTGAAGCTCACCTGGGCGCTCGTCGACTGAGACGCTGAGGCGTCCCCCGCGTGGACGTTTCGTCCACGCGCGTTGCGGCGCGCGAGCACTGGCGTCGCGCTCTGCGGGCGACGTGCACGCGGCACACGAGGTGCATGCGGGTGCGATGTCGGCCCGGGCCCCACCCGGGAGCTCCGATCCCCGGATCCCCGGCCCCCAGCCCCCCGTCGTCACGCCCCCGGGGAGAAGCGCCATGCACAGCCGGTGGTTCGTGGTGATGTTCGTCGTCGCGGTCGCATCCATGTGCGGTCTCACGGGTCGTGCGGCCGCGTGCCGGGTCTGCGATCAATCTCTTCACTGCATCACGGTGAATCCGGGCGCCGTCTCGTGCGTCGAGGGCCCCGGCGCCTGTGCGATGTTCCTCCAGTGCTTTGGTGGCGGGAAGCGCCTGCCGGACGGCGGCGCGGAGTTCCTCACCACGTGGTCGCTGTTCGATGCCGCGGCGGGCACCGCGTTCCAGTCCCGCGGCGCGTCGCTGCGCGCTGAGGCGGGGGACATCGCGCTCGGCGAGGAGGCACGCGCGTTCACGGGCGGCGAGGAACCGGTCGGCACGCTCGCGGACGCCGCGCTCGCGTTCGGTGACGAGTTCGCGCTGTCGTTCGTGGACGACGCCGGCGACGGCTTCGCGATCCAGCGCTCCGAGGAAGGCGGCCGGGTGCGGCTCGAGGTGAGCGAGGTGAGGGGCGACCTGCCCGGACGCGTGCTCGCGAGCGAGGCGCTCGGGCCGCGCGACCAGCTCCGCGTGCCGGTGCGCGTGGAAGGGCGCGATCGCGTGCTGCTGCTGCAGGCGGCGGACGTGCACGGCGGCGGCGGGCCATTCGAGGTCGCGCGACTCCGTCGCGGGCTGGCCTCGGCGGCGCGCACGCTGCCCGTGCGGAGCGAACCGCTGCTGCGCGCGCACGCGCGGTAGCGGGCGTTCGGCAACGCCACATGCGCGTTGGGGGCGAAGCGACACGGCCGGAGGGGGGTCTCGTTTCGGGGACGTTCGTCGGAGCCGTCCTGGCTCCTCCTCACTCGGGAACGCGCTCCGGCATCCTGCCTCCCGCGCGTTCCCAGGCGCCCCGGGGCACCCACCGAAGGTGGGTCCTCGACCCCCCTCCGGCCGTGTCGCTCCGCCCCCAATTCAGCCGCGGCGCTGCCGGGCCTGGTGACGGGCGACGAACAGCACGGTGAACAGCACCGCGGCGAGGCCACCCACGACGAGCAGCGTCCACGCGTGCGGCAGGCGGTCGAGCAGGACCGCGGCGCCGCCGAAGACCGCGGACAGGCCCCACAGCACGGCGAGCGTCGCGCGCGGCGAGAGCCCTGCGTTCAGCAGCCGGTGATGGATGTGGCCGGCATCGCCGCGGAACACCGGCTGCCCGCGCAGCAACCGGCGCACGAACGCGAGCGCGCCGTCGGCAAGCGGCACGCCGAGCGCCACGAGCGGCAGCAACAGCGTCAACGCCGCGGTGCCCTTGCGGTTCTCGAGCAGCGAGATCGCGGACAGCGCGAGCCCCAGGAACTGGCTGCCGGTGTCCCCCATGAAGATGCGCGCCGGCGGCCGGTTCCACACCAGGAACCCGCCGCATGCGCCGAGCAGGATCGCGGCCAGGAACATCACGTAGAAGTCGCCGTGGCCGCGCCCCGTCATCCACAGCGCGCCGCACGCGATCGCGACCACGCCGGTGGCGAGCCCGTCCAGGCCGTCGATCAGGTTGATCGCGTTCGTGAGCACCAGGACCCAGGCCACGGTGAGCGGCAGGCTCCAGACGCCGGTCACGATCGGATCGCCGAACGGGTTCGTGAGCAGCGGCACGCCGAAGCCGAACACGGTGAGCGTGAGTGCGGCGCACGCCTGCACGAACAACTTCACCCACGGACCCACGCTGCCGAGGTCGTCGATCACGCCGAGCGCGAGCATCGGCAGCGACGCGCACGTGAGCCCGAGCAGCGGCCGCGCGTCCAACTCGCGCGCCGGACCCGGCAGCATGCGCGCGAGCCACGCCACGCCGAGCACGGCGACGGCGATCCCCAGGCCGCCGAAGCGCGGCGTGGCCACGGCGTGCACGCGACGCGGGCCCGGGTGATCCAGCGCCCCGACACGCACCGCCAGCGCGCGCGCGGCCGGCGTGAGCGCCAGCGTTGCAGCCCCCGAGGCGAGCGCGATCTCCAGCGAGTACGGCATCAGCGGCCCGGGCGGTTGAAGAGCACGAGCATCCGCGCGCGGGCCATGATCAGGAACGCCGCGAGCCCGTCCAGCAGCGCCGGCCGGCGGTGGTGTTTGCGGAAGTAGTGGATCATGCCGCGGTGGCGCTCGAGGATCACCCGGTTCGAGACCGTCCCCTTGCTCGCGCCGATGTGGTGCACGACGGTGGCCGCGGGCACGTAGTCCACGCTCCAGCCCGCGTCGTTCATGCGCCGGCACCAGTCCACGTCCTCGTTGAACATGAAGAACGCCTCGTCCATGGCGCCGACCGCGTCGATCGCGGCCCGCCGCGCCAGCATGGCCGCGCCCGAGACCCAGTCCACGCCGCGCGGGCTCTGGTGGTCCCAGTCGAGCAGCAGGTAGCGCCGCGTCCACGGATTGCCCGGCCACAGCCGGCTCGCCAGCGAGTAGCGATTGAACAGGAACGTGAAGTGATCCGGGTAGGCGCGGGCGCTGTACTCGAGCGAGCCGTCGGGGTTCAGGATCCGCGGCGCCGCGATGCCGCAGCGCGGGTGCTCCGCGAGCCAGGCGGCGAGCGCCTGGATCGCGCCCGGGTGCCAGACGCAGTCGGGATTCAACACCAGCACGAACGCTCCCGTTGTCGCCGCGATGCCGCGATTCACGGCCTTCGCGTAGCCGAGGTTCGCCCCGGTGCGGATGAGGCGCGCCCAGGGCGCTTCGTGCTCCACGCACTCGGGCGTGCCATCGGCCGAGTCGTTGTCCAACACCACGCATTCCCATGCGAGCGGAGCGCCGCGCCCGGCGTCCGCGCGCACCCCCGCGTCGAGCGAGCGCAGGCAGGCGAGGATGTGGTCCCTGGACTGATGGGTGACGACGACGACCGACAGATCCATGCGCGAGTGCGGGTGAATGGGAGGGACCAGGGCCGCGACGCGCGGCGCGCGCACTCTACCCGACAGCAAGACGCCGGGCGGAGCTGGCGAAGTTGCCGCTCACGCCCGGCGTGCTTGGAAAAAAAATGACGAACGACGCGACCTTGATCGAGCCTCTCCCCACGTCTCTCTCCGGGCCCGACTTCAAGTCAGCACTCGTTCGTCGCCGAGGATTGTCGGCGAAGGCTACGGTTCGTGCAACCACATATTCCGCATACCGATAATTTTTCACGGGGCCAGGTTACTGATTCCAAACCCCGGTCAGTTCTAGGCTTAGCGCGTCGCCGCAGTGCTCGCGCACCGACGGTCGCGTGCTGTGTCACCGGCCAAAATGTTGCCAATGCGACAGTTCACCTGAGGGCAACAGGGGCGTCCTGTCGCCTGCGCCGACACCGGCCGCGGTCCGCCCCGCACAACGCTATCGAGATTCGATTCTTGGGAATGGCCTTGGTCCCGCCCGTCACGCGGGCCCGGGGGGCTGCGTTCCGGGTCCGAGCACGTGATCGAACCAGGCGTTCATCCGCGCCACGTGGCTGCCGGGCCAGAACCACCGGCCGCACGACGGACACTGGCTCAACGGCCAGCCCGAGCGGGTGATGCGCGCCGGCAGCTCGCCGATCGCCTCGAACGCCGAGCGCGACTGGAGCGCCGCGTTGCACGCCGGGCAGCGGCTCCAGCGCGGCCCCGAGGGCACGTGGTGCCTGGCCACCTCGCGGACGGCGCCGGCCTCGTCGCCGCGCGCCACGCGCAGCACGGGAACCGCGTCCGCCGGGCGGGGTCGCCGCGCCGAAAGTGTCAATACGGTGCGACCTTGCGCCGCCGCCACCACGAACAGTTCCTCGAGCCGGGCGCCCCGATGGGTGTCGACGTCGTAGCCGAGGAACCGGAGCCGGCGCGCGAGCTGGTCGAGCGAGGCGTCCGTCACGAACCTCGTCGGCTCCGCCAGCGTCCCCTCCCTTGTGCTCGGAAGATTGCTGATGCCCCAAGGATCAACGGGTTACGCGGCCGCCGGGCACGAACTTCGAGGCACTTGGCGGCCCCGCGCCGGGCCGTCAGCAATCTTCCGAGCACCATACATCCGTTGACTGGACACTGCGCGTCCCCCACTTTCCGCACCATGCGAAGTCCTCGCGGGCGTTCCGGGCCCGAGCCCCATCGGCCCGAGTTCGCCACCGTGCAGCTCGACCGGCGACGGTTCCTCGTCGTGGTCGGGGGGCTGGCGGCGCTGCAGGTGGCGAAGCCCGCACTGGTGTGGGCGAAGCGCGCGGCGAACACGCTTCCCGCGCTGCAACCGTGGTCGCTGCCCGAGACGATGCCGGCCAACGTGATCGAGGCCGGGCGCGCCATGGTCGGAGCCGCCGTGCTGGCGCCCAGTTACTTCAATGCCCAGCCGTGGCGCTTCGAGGTGGACGCCGGCGAGTTGCGCGTGCTGCTCGACGCGCAACGCACGCTGCCGCTCGCGGATCCCGACCAGCGCTTCGCGCAGATGTCGCTCGGTGCGGCGCTCGAGAACCTGCTCGTCGCGGCCAGGGCCTGGGGCCAGCAGCCGAGCGTGCGCTACCTGCCCTGGGGCACATCGCCGCGTGCGGGCGCGGCGCTGGTCGCGGCCGCGGTGTCGTGGCAGGCCGCCGAGCGCGCCCGCGACCGCCTCCTCTACTCGGCGCTCACCGAGCGGCGCTCGAACCCGCACCCGTACGACGGCCGCGCGATCGCCATCCAGAGCCGCTCGCAGCTCCTGGCGCAGGTGGGCGAGGAGGTGCGCGTGCACTGGCTCGAGGACCGCGACGACGTCGGCGCGGTGGCGGAGATCGTGCACGATGGGGTCGAGGCGGTGATGGCGGACAAGCGCGCGCAGGCCGAGCGGGTCGCGTGGCTGCGCGGCTCGGACGGCGACATCCGCGAGCGCGGCGACGGCGTCACTGCCGAGCGGATGGGGCTCGGCGGACCGGCGCGCTGGTTCGCGGGCCGCTCGCTGCGGCCGGACAGCCGCTTCTACGGCTGGGGCCGGGCGAGCCTGGCCAAGGACACGCGCGATCTCGTCAGGAGCTCGGGCGCGCTGGCGCTGCTGACGTTGCCACGACGCACCGACGCGGGCTGGCTGCTCGGCGGCCAGGCGTACGAGCGCTTCGCGCTGCGCGCCGCGACCCTCGGCGTCGCCCAGCACCCGCTGGCCGCGCCGATCGCATCCGAGCACCACCGCACGAGCCTGGCCCAGCGCTTCCATGCCGAGGGCGAGGAACCGCTGCTCCTCGTCCGCCTCGGCCACGCCAAGCCCCCGGCCCCAACCGCCAGGCGCGGCGTGGCCCTGGTGAGCACCTACCGCACGTCGTAGCGATGACGGGGCCCCGGGCCCCGGGGGCGCCGGTCGGGGCGCTCAGCTCCCGCTCACCGTCATCTCGCCGATCAGGAGCGTCGGGCAGGCGATCGAGGATCGCCACTCGAGGTCGTTCCCGACCGCGGCGATCGCGCGGAGCATGTCGAGCGAGTTGCCCGCGACCGTCACCCCTTCGACCGGGAATGCCTTCTCGCCGTTCTCGATCCAGTAGCCCTGCGCCTGGAACGAGTAGTCGCCGGTGACGCCGTTGAAGCCGTACGAGCCCTGGTCGTCGTAGTAGAACCCGCGCTCCACCCGGCGCAGGATCGCCTCCGGCGAGTCCGCGCCCGGCTCCATGTAGAGGTTGTGGAAGCCGATGCCCGGCGTGCTCGACCAGCCGCGCAGCGCGTTCGCCGTGGGCGCGAGGCCCGCGCGGCGCGCGTGGTAGTGGTCGTAGACGAACATCGCCAGCCGGCCGCGGTCGAGGAGCACGTTCCGGCGCGTCGCCAGCCCTTCGCCATCGTAGGGCGAGCTGCCCACGCGGCGGGTGAGCGTGCCGTCGTCGGCCAGCGTCACGAGCGGCGAGGCGACCAGCTCGCCGAGCTTGCCCGTCAGCCAGCTCGACTGCTTGATCAGCGACTCCCCGCTCCAGGCGTCGGCCATCTCCGCGAGCCACGCTCCGGCGATGTCCGGGTGCATCACCACCGGCACGCGCGCCGTCGGCACGCTGCGAGCGCCGATCCGGTCCACGGCGCGCTTGGCCGCCGCGCGCGCCAGCGCCTCCGCGGCCGGCAGGTCGGCGAGGTGGCGCGCGCTCATGCCCTCGGCGCCGGTCTGCTGGCGTCCGCCCGCGTCGTCGGCCAGCGCCACCACCCACGCCGACACGCTCGTGCCCTCCCAGCTCCTCGCCACGCCGTGCGAGTTGGCGATCGCGAACGCGCCGCCCGAGCTCGACACGCTCGCGCCGTCGGTGCGCGTCACGCGCGGGTCGGCGGCGAGCGCGATGCGCTCGAGCTCGATCGCCATCTCGATCTTGCGCTCGGCCGACCACTCGACGGCCGCCGGATCGAACAGCTCGAGCTCGGCCGCCACCGGGGCGCCGGCCTCGCCGGCATCCGGCGCGCCGTTCGCCTCGTCGGGGGTGGCGAAGTGGGCCAGCGCCACGGCGCGCCGCGCGAGGTCGTCGATCCCGGCGGGCGAGAGGTCGGTCCCGGAGGCAAAGCCCACGGCGCCGCCGACCACGGCGCGCACGCCGAGGCCGCAGGTGCCGCTCTGCTTGAGCGACTCCACGTTGCCGCCGTGCGCGCGGACGGTGAACGCGCTCGAGCTCTCGGCGCAGGCGTCGGCCACCTGCGCGCCGTGCGCGCGGACGCGCTCGAGCGCGGCGGCGCACAACCGCTCGAGCGCAGCGGGCGGCACGTGCCGGGCGCTCACAGCGCGGTCCCGCCGACGGTGATGCCGGTGAAGCGCACCGTGGGCTGGCCCACGCCCACGGGCTTCCACTGGCCGTCCTTGCCGCACGAGCCGGTGGTGCCGTCGATCGCCAGGTCCGAGCCGACGCCGTCGATCTTGAGCATGGCGTCGTTGCCGTTGCCCGCGAGCGTCGCGTTGCGCACCGGGTGCGTGAGCTTCCCGTTCTCGATCTGCCAGCCCTCGGTGACCTGGAACGAGAAGTTCCCGTCGGCGGGGCTCACCGAGCCGCCGCCCAGCTTCTTGCAGAACAGCCCGCGCTTCACGTCGGCGACGAGCGCGTCCGGCGGAACGGTCCCCGGCTCGATGTACGTGTTCGTCATGCGGCACAGCGGAAAATCGCGATACGAAGAGCGCCGGCCGTTGCCGGTGGGCCGGTTCCCGGTGAGCCGCGCGTTCAAGCGGTCCCAGAGATAGCCGACGAGCACGCCGTCGCGCACGAGCTCGGTGCGCTGCGCCGGCGTGCCCTCGTCGTCGACGCGGAACGATCCGCGGCTGTAGGGGATGAGCCCGGAGTCCACGATGGTCACGCCGCGGGCCGCCACCTGTTGGCCCATCTGCGTGGCGCGGATCGAGGTCTTCCGTCGGATGGTGTCGCCCTCCATGCTGTGGCCGAAGCACTCGTGCACCATCACGCCGCCCCAGCCGTTGCACACCACGACCGGGTACGAGCCGGCCTCGGGCTCGCGCGCGGAGAGCAGCAGCACGGCACTCGCCGCCGCCTCCTCGGCCACGGCCTCGGGCGTGCGCTCGGTGACGTAGTAGCTGGCCTCGACGCAGCCGCCGGCGGCGGCGAAGCCCTCCTGGCGCTGGTCGCCCTCGAGCGCGAGCGCGGAGATCACGAGCCGCGAGAGGTGCGTGCGATCCTCGGCCCAGACGCCGTCCGAGTTCGCGACCAGGAACGACTTGGCCGCCGTGCCGAGCGACACCGAGACCTCGTGGACCCGGGGATCGTGTGCGCGGGCGGCGTCGTCGGCGCGCTGCAGCATGCGCACCTTCGCGGTCTCGTCGAGCGCGAGCGTCGCGGGGTCGTGGAGCACGAACGGCGGCTCGCCGGCCGTGACGCGGAAAGCCACCGGCGCACCGCCCGCTCCCACTCCCGCCGGCGGCGCACCGCGGGCGACCGCGGCCGCCACGCGCGCGGCTTCGCGCAGGGCGTCGGGGGCGAAGCCGTCGGCGTAGGCGTAGCCCGTCTGCTCGCCGCGGATCGCGCGCACGCCGACGCCCTGGAGCACGGTGTACGAGGCCGTCTTCACCCGGCGCTCGTCGAGCGAGAACGCGCTCACGATCGCGTGCTCGGCATAGAGGTCGGCGAAGTCGGCGCCGCCGGCGCGCGCGAGGACGAGCAGCTCGGCCGCCAGCTCGCGCGGCAGCGATGTCGAGAGTTTCAGGACGGCGGTGTCCGTCATGGCCCTTACCTACCAGTCGGTACAATCACGTAGATTGAAGCGTTGCTGGACTTTACGGGCGCGAGCGGTGTAAATCAAGAAGGGCTCATCGCGCTGACCGCCGGAACCTGACCGCAGCGACGGGCATCCAACAAGAGGCTAAATAACCGTGGGGTCAGTATATCCCCCGAGGCCCTACGGTCACGCTGAGGAGGCCTCACCATGAAACCCAGTACGCACGAGAACAACGATAGAAAGCCTGCGCCGCGATGGCGACGCCGCAAGGACACCCGACCCGGCGAGATCCTGGCCGCCGCCCAGGAGATCTTCGGCGAGCGGGGCTACGACGCCACCCGGCTCGAGGACGTCGGCCGGCGTGCCGGCTGCACCAAGGGGACGGTCTTCCTCTACTACGAGAGCAAGTCCGAGCTGTTCAAGGCCGCGGTTCGCGAGGCGATGTCGTCCATGGTGCGCGACACCGAGCAGGCCGTCGAGGAGCATCAGGGCTCGGCCCGCGACCTGCTCACGAAGGTGCTCCGCCTCCGCTGGGAACACATGGCGCGCACGCGCCTCACCGGCCTCGTCAAGCTGCTGCTCACCGAGACCGGCAAATACCCGGACCTCGCGCGCTTCTACAACGACGAGTTCTTCGACCGCGGCCAGGCGCTGCTGCGCAAGGTGATCGAGAAGGGCGTCGACTCGGGCGAGTTCCGCAAGGTGGACGTGGAGCAGGCGGCGCGCGTGGTCGTGTCGCCCCTGCTGTTCGCGGCCGTCTGGCGGCACACGTTCGAGCCCGTGGTGTCGGCCCCGATCGAACTCGACGAGTACTTCAACACCAGCCTGGAGATCATGCTCGCCGGACTCGATCCGGCCCATGTCCACGAAACCGTTCGCAGTTGACGGGTGATCAGCACGCGGGGCGTCCGCTCGCGCAATGGTGCTGTCCGGCCATGGCGTTGCGTCCCTCCCCCCGATTCGCTTCGGCGGACGTCCCCGTGCCACCCGACCATGCGCGTCCCAGCCGCGCCGGACGGTTTCCGACCCGGGCGTCACTGACCCGGGAACCGCATGGCGCCACGCGCATCGAACGAAGGCATGAGCACGACCCTCGAGCGCCCGTCCGCCGCACCGTCTTCGTCACCCGCCGCTACATCCGCTCCTTCCGCTCCAGCCCCCCCGCCGCTCGCCGCGGTGCCGGCCCGCCCACCGGCATCGCCGCGACCGAACCGCGTGCCGATGTTCGTGCTCGGCGCGCTCGCGCTGATCGGCATCGTGTTCGGTGTGCTGCGCTGGCGCTGGGGGCTCACGCACGTGAGCACCGACGACGCCCAGGTCGAAGGCCACGTCATCCCCACGCTCGCCCGGGTCGCGGGCTACGTGGCGGACGTGACCGTGGTCGAGAACCAGCGCGTGCACGCGAACGACCTGCTCGTGCACCTCGACGACCGCGAGTTCGCGGCCCGGCTGGCCCAGGCGGACGCCGATCTCCAGGCCGCGCTCGCCGTGGGCGGTGACGGCCGGCCTTCGGGGGCCGGGCGCACGGGCCAGGCCGAGGCGCAGATCGCCGCGGCGCGCGCCGAGGTGGCGCGGGCGGAAGCCTCGGCGACTCGCGCCCAGCAGGAAGAAGCGCGCCAGAAGCAGCTCGCCGAGCGCGGCATCATCAGCGCCTCGGACCTCGAAGCCGCGGTGTCGGCTGCGGCCGTCACGACCGCGGCGGTGGACGCGGCGAAGCGCAACGTCGAGGCGGCCGAGGCCGCGCGCACGGGCGCATCCGCGAAGGTGCTCTCGGCGCGCGCCACGCGCGATCGCGCCGCGCTCGACCTCTCCTACACGCGGATCGTGGCCCCGAGCGACGGCGTCGTGAGCCGCAAGACCGTCGAGGTCGGGCAGTACGTGCAGGCGGGCCAGCCACTGCTCGACGTGGTGCCGCTCGACGACGTCTGGGTGGTGGCGAACTTCAAGGAGACCGAGATCCGCGACGTGAGCCCCGGCGACCGCGCCGAGGTCCGCGTCGACGCCTACCCGGGCCGCACGTTCCGCGGCCACGTCGAGAGCCTGAGCCCGGCCACGGGCGCGCGCTTCTCGCTGCTGCCGCCCGACAACGCCACCGGCAACTTCACCAAGGTGGTTCAACGCATCCCCGTGCGCATCCGCGTGGACGGCCCGATCGACGCCGCGCACCCGCTGCGGCCCGGGATGAGCGTCACCGCCACCGCCGTCACCCGGTAAGATGCGCGAGGGCCCGACCGACCTCGACCCCTCGTACGCGCACCGTTGGATCATCGCGATCACGGTGACGCTGGCCTCGGTGCTGGAGATCCTCGACACCAGCATCGTCAACGTGGCGATCCCGCACATGATGGGCTCGCTCGGCGCCACGCTCGACCAGATCACCTGGGTCTCGACCGGCTACATCGTCGCCAACGTCATCGTGCTCCCGGTGACCGGGTGGATGTCGGCTTACTTTGGACGCCGCCGCTATTTTGCGGGCTCGATCGCGCTGTTCACGATCGCCAGCATCCTGTGCGGGAACGCGCACACGCTCACCGAGCTGGTCGTGTTCCGCATCCTGCAGGGGCTGGGGGGTGGCGCGCTGCTGTCCACGGCGCAGGCCACGCTCTACGAGGTGTTCCCGCGCGAGGAGTACGGCAGCGCGATGGCGATCTTCGGCCTCGGCGTGATGGTCGGGCCCACGCTCGGGCCCACGCTCGGGGGCTGGCTCACCGACACCTGGTCGTGGCCGTTCATCTTCTATATCAACGTGCCGTTCGGCGTGCTGGCGTTCATCCTGTCGCTCGCCTACGTGCGCGACTCGCGCTACGCGCGCCGCGTCGCCGCGGTGGACTGGACCGGCCTCGGGTTGCTGGCCGTGGGCATCGGCATGCTGCAGACCATGCTCGAACGCGGCGAGCGGCTCGACTGGTTCAGCTCGCGGGAGATCGTGACCTATGCCGCCGCCAGCGCCACCGCGCTGGTGCTGTTCGTGATGCACGAGCTCAGCACCGCACACCCGGTCATCGACCTGCGCATCCTCAAGAACCGCCAGTTCGCCACCGGCTGCATCGTGGGCGGCGTGCTCGGCGTGTGCCTGTACGCGACCGTGTTCGTGCTGCCCGTCTACCTGCAGCAGGGCCTCGGCTTCACCGCGAACCAGACCGGGCTCGTGATCCTGCCCGGCGCGCTCGCCACCGCGGCGACGATGGCGGTGATGGCGCGGCGGCTCGGCCGCACCGACACCCGGCCCACGGCGGTGCTCGGCGCGGCCCTGTTCGCGGTGGCGATGTGGCAGTGGTCGCACTTCACGCTGCAGAGCGGCCACGACGACTTCTTCTGGCCGCTGATCGTGCGCGGCGTGGCGCTCGGGATGGTGTTCATCCCGCTCAACAACCTCGCGGTGTCCGAGCTGCCGATGACGCAGATCGGCGCTGCGACCGGCCTCTACAACCTCACGCGCCAGCTCGGCGGCAGCATCGGCATCGCGCTCTCGGCGAACGCCATCGCTCGCTTCGGCGCGCAAGCGCGCGCCGCGCTCGCGGCGCACCTGCCTGCGAACGACCCGGCCGTGCTCGCGCGCGTCGACATGATCGCGCGCGGCCTCGCGGCCCGGGGCACGCCGCCGGCGCAGGCCCACGAGGCCGCGCTGCGCACGCTGGCCGCACAGGTGCAGGCCCAGGCGCTGATGCTCGCGTTCGAGCGCATCTTCATCCTGTTCGGTATCGCGTTCCTGCTCGCGGTGCCGCTCATCATGTCGCTGCGCTGGCGCCCCGGCGCGCAGCCGGCCGCCGAGGCTCACTGACGCTGGCGCGCGCCCCGCGGCCGCGCTTATGCTTGCGGCCCGCACGCGAACCGCACGTCCATCCGGCCCTCCCGACCCGGCGCCCATGTCCCGCGACCCGCTGAGAATCGCCTTCGCCGTCGCCGCCGTGCTGCTGCTCGCCGCCGGCGGCTCGTGGCTCGTGGACCGCGTTCGCCAGCCGGCGCTGCGCGCTGGCCCCCGGGTGCTGCCCGCTTCGGTCCCCGCGGACGCCCGGCTCGTGACGCTCGAGGTCTCGGGGCTCACGTGCGCGAACTGCGCCTCACGAGTCACGAGCCGGCTCGCGGCCACGACCGGCGTGCGATCGTGCAGCGTGGACCCGGCCGCGAAGCGCGCCTGGGTGGTCTGCGACCGCGCCGTGGCCGACACCGCGCTGGTCGCGGCCGTGGCGCGGGCGGGGTCACGCGCCGGGGGCGCTTCCGAGTACGCGGCGCGGGTCATCCCGCACTGACCCGGCGGCGGATCCATGCCCCGCATGGCTGCCGCCAAGGGTACTATCCTCGACGTCCCATGCACTCGACCCGGCGGTACCACCACCACGGCGGGAGCGGCGGCGGCTCGTCCGCGGCCGCGGTCGTCGCGCGCCCGGACCACCTGCCGGTCGCCGGGGATGGCGAAGGCTGTCTCGAGATCCTCGCTCACCGGCTGCGCGAGCGGCCGGGCATCGTCGCGATCGAGGCGGACTTCAGCGACCACACGCTGACCGTGCGCTACCGGCCCGCGCTCGTCACACCCGACGAGCTGAACGCGCTCGCCGACGACGTGGGCACGCTGTTCTCCCAGCGGGTCACCGCGTGCGAACAGCGCGAGTCGATCGACGCGTGCGAGGCGTGCGCGCTGCGGCTCGGCCGCCTCGACCCCGGCAGCGCGGCCGAGTTCCGCGCCAGCGCCACGCGTGGGCGCATCTCGCTCGTCCGCCACGAGCAGCCCGACGACAGCGTCGAGGTCGTGCGCCCGCTCACGCACAAGCCGTGGGGCGCGAGGCTCACGCACCGCGAGCAGGCCGAGCGCTCGAAGGGCCGGTCCATGGCCGTGCTCACCGGCGCCTGCCTGGTGCTGTTGATCGCCGGCAGCGTGGCCGACCGGCTCGGGACGCCGCGCCCGGTCACCGGCGCGCTGTTCCTCGCCTCGGCCGTGCTCGGCGGCTGGTACACCGCGCGCAGCACGTTCGCGGCGCTCTCCCGGTTCGAGTTCGACGTCAACCTGCTCATGCTGCTCGCCGCGGGCGGCGCGGCCGCGATCGGCTACGTCGCCGAGGCGGCGGTGCTGATGTTCCTGTTCTCGCTCAGCAACACGCTCGAGGTCTACACCATGGGGCGCACGCGGCGTGCGCTGCGCGCGCTGCTCAACCTGCGCCCGGCGCGCGCCCTCGTGCGCCGGGACGGCCGCGAGATCGAAGTCGAGGCCGACGCCGTGCGCGTGGGCGAGAGCGTGATCGTGAAGCCCGGCGAGGCGATCCCGGTGGACGGCCGGGTCACGCGCGGGGAGTCGCTCGTGGACCAGTCGAACCTCACCGGCGAGTCGGTGCCGGTGACGAAGCTGGCCGGGGACAAGGTGTTCGCCGGCACGCTCAACCAGCAGGGCGCGCTCGAGCTGATCGCCACGCGCGTCGCGGCGAACAGCGCGCTCGCGCGCATCGTGGCGCTGGTGCAGGAGGCGCAGGAGAAGAAGTCACGGGCCGAGGAGCTGGCCGAGGTCGCCGGACGCTACTACACGGTCGTGGTCATGTTCGCGGCGATGCTCATGCTGCTGCTGCCGCCGCTCGTGTTCGGACAGCCGTGGCGCGAGTCGCTCTATCGCGCCATGACGCTGCTCGTCGTCGCATCGCCGTGCGCGCTGGTCATCGCCACGCCGGCCACGATCCTGTCCGCGATCGCGAACGCCGCGCGCAACGGCATCCTGTTCAAGGGCGGCGCGTTCCTCGAAGCGCTCGGCCGTGTGCGTCTCGTGGCGCTGGACAAGACCGGAACGATCACGCACGGCCGCTTCGACGTGACCGATGTGATCGCCGTCACGGCGGCGTCCGAGAACGATCTGCTGTCGTGGGCGGCGAGCGCCGAAAAACGCTCGCCGCACCCGCTGGCCCAGGCTGTCGTGCGCGCGGCCGAGGCCCGCGGGATCGCGGTGACGCCGGCCGAATCGCTCACGAACCAGCTCGGCAAGGGCCTCGTGGCCGTGGCCGGAGGCACGCGCATCGAGGTCGGCACGCCGGAGCTGTTCTCCGCGCTCGGCCTGGCCGTGCCGGAGGCGGCCGTGGCGCTCGTGCGCCGGTTCGCGGCGGAGGCGAAGACGGCGATGATCGTGCACCGTGGCGACGCCTGGGGCGTGATCGCGGCCGCCGACCGCGTGCGCGCGAACGCCGCGGACGCCGTGCGCGCGCTGCGCGCGGCCGGCGTCGAGCGCACGGCGCTCCTCTCCGGCGATAGCGTGCCGACCGTGCGCGCGATCGGCGGGCAGGCGGGGATCGACGAGCTGCATGGCGAGCTCCTGCCCGAGGACAAGGTGCGCGTGATCGGCGAGCTGGAGGCGCGCCACGGCGCGATCGCGATGGTGGGCGACGGCGTCAACGACGCGCCGGCGCTGGCGCGGGCCACGGTCGGCATCGCCATGGGCGGCATCGGCAGCGACGCCGCGATGGAGAGCGCCGACGTGGTGCTGATGGGCGACGACCTCGCGGCGCTGCCGTATGCGATCTCGCTCGCCCAGCGTGCGCGGCGGGTCGTGATCCAGAACCTGGTCATCGCCTGCGGCGTCATGGCCGTGCTCGTGACGTGGGTGTTCCTCGGCCACCACACGCCGATCGGCGCGCTCAAGCTCCCGGTGGCGGTGTCGGGCCACGAGGGCAGCACCGTGGTCGTGATCCTGAACGGCCTCCGCCTGCTCCGCGGCCGGCGCGGCACGCTCTAGGACGCGCGGTCCTACTTGATCGCGGTCACCACGACGTTGTCGTAGTACACGGTGCACTGGCCCGCGCCGCCGGTATAGGCCGGCAGCGCGATGCACCCGAAGTTCTTCGCCGAGTGCGGGTCCCCGCGCGACTCGGCGCGGCCGTCGGTCTTGTCCAGCCGCTGCTCGCCGTTCACGAACACGCGATAGCGGTTCCCGCGCGCCTCGACACGGATGTGGTTCCAGGTGCCGTTCGCGTTCGTGGTGCTCGCGCGGCCCATGGGCCAGGCGCCCTGGTACATGACGACGTCCTGGTAGCTGCCGCCGCGCAGGTCCACGCCGGTGCCGGACTCGCCCGTCACGCGCACGACCACGCCCTTGTCGACGCCGCGCATCATGCACACGTCGAGGTCCACGGCGATGTCGGACCACGTCGTGTCGCCGGCGGTGATGATCGAACGCAGCTGCTTCTGGTCGGGCAGGTCGGCGCGCAGCATGCCGCGCCACGGCGACCACACGCCCGGCTGGTCAGGCTTCCAGCCGCGCAGGTCGCCGTCGGTGAAGTCGTCGGCGAACAGCACGTTCTGGGCCGGCTTGTGGAACCGCGGCGGCGAGGGTGGTGTTGCGAAGCGCGTCTCGTCCGTCGCGCCCCACGTCATCATCGCCGCGAGTGCCACCATCGCCGTCCTGGCCAGGTGCGAGTTCATCCACAGGGAAAGTGTCATCTCGACCATGCTCGAGTCCAATCGGTTTCGGGTCGCCTTGGTATCGGCGCGAAACGGGTGCTAGTTTCGCCCTCTATGGCGAAGAAGCGACGCAACATCGGTGTCATCGGCGTGCCGATCGACCTCGGGGCCGGGCGCCGCGGGGTCGACATGGGCCCGTCCGCGATCCGCATCGCCGACCTGGAGAAGCGGCTCGAGGAGCTGGGGCACAAGGTCGAGGACTACGGCGACCTGGACGTGATGATCCCCGAGACCCAGAAGGTGGGAACCGGCAAGCTCCGCTACAAGGCCCCGATCCTCTCGGCGTGCACCGCGCTCATGAACATGGTGGACAAGTGCCTGGGCGAGAACCGTATGCCGCTCGTGCTCGGGGGTGACCACAGCATCGCGATCGGCTCGGTCGCGGGCACGACGAACTTCTACGCCCGCCAGGGCGAGGCGCTCGGGCTGATCTGGTTCGACGCGCACGGCGACGCGAACACGCCGGAGACCACACCCAGCGGCAACATCCACGGCATGTCGCTGGCGGTCTCGCTGGGCTTCGGTGACGAGGAGCTGGTGCAGCTGGGCGGGCGGGCGCCGAAAGTGCAGCCACGGAACACCGTCCTCGTCGGGATCCGCGACCTGGACCCGGGCGAACGCGACTTCCTCAAGAAGAGCGGCGTCACCTGTTACACGATGCGCGACCTGGACGAGCGCGGCATGCGCGACGTGCTCGACGAGGCCATCCGCCTCGCGAGCGACGGCACGGCCGGCATCCACCTCTCGTTCGACCTGGACGTGGTGGACCCGGACGACGCCCCCGGCACCGGCACGCCGGTGTGGGGCGGCATCAGCTACCGCGAGGCCCACCTCGCGATGGAGATGTTCAACGACCGCGCGAACATCGTGGCCATGGACCTGGTCGAGGTGAACCCCGTGCTCGACAGCCAGAACATGACCGGCGTCCTCGCGGCAGAACTGGCGCAGAGCGCGCTCGGGAAGACGATCCTGTAGCGCAGCGAGGGTGGAGGCGCTCGGTGGCCGAGCGCACCGATGAGGGTGAGGCGCTAGGCCCGCACGCTCCGCAGCAGCGTCGCGAGCGCCTCGCCCAGCTTCGGGTGCGAGTCGAACGCGTGGACGAACGCGTCCTCGCGCGGGCCGGCCTTCGCACGGATCACGCCGACCGTCGCGGCGCGTTCCGCTTCGCTCCATCCCTGGACTCCGGACAGCAGCGTCACGAGCGGCGCCCAGCGGCGCCAGGCATGGCGCTCGTCCGCGCTCCAGCCCGTGAACGAGCGCACACCCAGCCGTGACGCCGCCTCGCGCTCGCACACCTCGGCGGCGCGCACGCGATCGCCCGCGAACCGCTTCGCGATCAGCTGCGTCGCGGCGATCCCCGCGTTCGGCAGCGGCAGCTCGCCGATGACATCGGGGCGGTGAGGCCCCAGCGACCAGTAGAGGTTGTGCGTCGCGAGCCGGCGCAGCGTGGCGGCGCTCGAGCGGTGTCCCGGCTGCCGTGACATCCGCGCCAGCTCGCGCTGCATCAGCGCGCGTGCGGCGCGGGCCCGCGGCCGGAACCCCAGCTTCTCGTAGAACCACCACGCGCCCGACTCGATCGCCTCGTCGTTCCCCTCCCCGAGCTGGTAGGGGAAGATCGTGAACGTGTCGGTGCCGAACAGCGCGCGGGTCATGCCGATGACCTTCCCGTACACCGGCCCGGCTTCCGCGCCGCGGAACGTGTCGAAGACGTTGAACGCGATCTCAGCGGAGCGGTAGAGCGCGCTCGTCAGCACGTAGCCCACGGGCAGGCCGTTCTTGAGCGTGAGAAAGCCGTACACGCTCTCGAGCAGCAGCCGGCGCTCGGGCTGGGCGCCGATCATCAGGAACTCGAGCCCGTCGCCGCAGTCCACGCGGCGCACGTCCCGCGGATCGCCCCACGCGAACACATCCAGGTCGCGGCTGCGCGTGACCATGCAGGACATCGCCAGCGCGAGCGCCCGTTCGCCTTCGCTCGCGGACAGTGCGCGCACCGAGCGCGGGGGCGTGGCCGCGGCCCGCGCGAGGTCCGGCCGCCCGGCGAACGGCTCGTGCTGGAAGTGGATCGTTCGCACCGGCCACTCGTCGTGCGTGCGCGACGGCGTCGTGAGGTCGCCGCGCAGCCGGTACGGCGGCTCGAGCCCGTCGTGCACGCGCTCGAACACGAATCCGTCCGGTTGGAGGCGCGCGGCAAGCGACCGTGCCACGAACGCGCCGTCGGCTTCGTCAGGCGCCTTCATGCGCGCGAGCCAGCCGCGCAGGCCGTAGTCGACCTCGTCCAGGCCCGGCACCTCGCCCTCGTGCGCGAGCAGCGGCAGCCAGGCCTCGAGCGCGGTTTCGGACTTGGGGGACTCGAGCGCCGGCCAGTCGATCTCCAACTGCCGCGGCCAGCGTGCGGCGAGCCGGCGCGCGGTGGGCGCGAAGAACGCGAACCGGACGTCGCAGCCGGCGATACCGCTGTCGGCGAGCGCGGCGTGGTGTCGTCGCACGTCCGCACGCGCGCCGAAGCCGCGCAGCGCACGGCTCGCGAGCGCGAGCGTCGCGCGGTCGTCCGGGTACGCGCGCGCCGCGAGCAGCAGCTCGTGCAGGCGCTCGACCGCGGCCGCCGACGGCAGGCGGGACCGGAGCACGCGCGCGAGCCTCGTCCGCCGCTCGCGCGCGGCCGCGGCGCCGAACGTCCAGCGCAATGCCTCCAGCCGTGTGAGCTCGCCCGCGTGTCCCCGCGCGGCCACGGCGCTCAGTCGACGGCGGGCGTCGCCGCGCCGGAGCTGTCGGACGGCGCTTCGACCGGCACCCAGCCCTCGTCGGGCACGAGCATGTCGGCCTCGCCGCTGAAGCGGTCCATTCTCACCGGCACGATGTTGCCGTCCACCGTCATGTGGTCGTAGCGCCAACGCGTCGGCCACACGTACACGGCGAACACGAGCACGAACAGCAGCCAGGCGAGCGGCAGGAGGATCCGGGTGCGCATCGAAGTCACTTCACCCAACGGTCGAACCACGCCGCCTGACGGCTGTACCAGTCCGCGCGGTGGCGGGGCTCGCGCAGGGTGTGGCCCTCGCGCGGGTAGTGCACGAACTCCACCGGCACGCCCAGGAACTTGAGCGACTGGTACGTCTCCTGCGCCTGCGGGTAGGGGATGCGCACGTCGGCCTCGCCGTTCAGCACCAGCGTCGGCGTCTTCGCGTGGTCGATGAACGCGATCGGCGAGCTTCGCCGCCACTTGTCGAAGCTCTCCCACGGGAAACCCTCGAACTCGAACGCGCGGTACTGGTGCGTGTCGCTCTGCCCCCACAGCGCCGGCAGGTCGGGCGCACCGGCCGAGACCACGGCCGCGTCGTAGCGTGTCGTGTGCGTGATCGCCCACGCCGAGAGGTAACCGCCATAGCTGTGCCCGAACACGCCCAGCTTGTTGCCGTCGGCGAGGCCCCACTTGACGAGGCTGTCGACGCCGGTTTCCACGTCGCGCCAGTCCTGGCCGCCCCAGTCGGCGCGCTGGCGCAGCATGAACGCAGTGCCATAGCCGCCACTCGAGCGGAAGTTCGGCAGGAACACCTGGTAGCCGCGGGCGGCCATGAACTGGGCCGTGGTGTTGAAGCCGACGCCGTAGCGCGACTGGTACGGCCCGCCGTGCAGCTGCACGAGCGTCTTGAGCGCGCCTCTCTCGGAAGCCCCTGGCGGGCGCACGAGCACGCCCTCCACCTTCACGCCGTCCGTGCTCGTCCAGCGCACGGTGCGCGTGGTGCCGAACGTGCAGCCGGCGGCGGCGGCGTTCACCCGCGACACGGCGCGCGGCATGGCGTTCGCGCCGTTGGCGACGTGCAGCTCGCTCGGCTGGTTCCAGCGCGAGAGCGCGTACGCCACGCGGCCGTTCGGACCCGTCACCGGCGCGCCGCCGGTCTCGCCGTTGAGGTCCACGCCCAACCGCACGCCGCCGGAGCCGCCGCGCGCGACGCGGGCCACGCGCGTCGACGCGCCCTGCTGGCTGAAGAAGAACAACGTGTCCGACGTGGCGTTCCACGCGGGCGTCGAGGCGTCCTCGTCGAAGTCGGCGGTGAGCTTCTCCGGCTTGCCGGACCCGGTGCTGGCGCACACCCAGAGCTCGGTCTTCTCCACGTGCTTCTTCCAGTCGCTCGTGCCGGCCCACGCCAGCCAGCGGCCGTCCGGTGACCACTCGAAGCCACCGTCGGGCAGCGCGCCGAGCTTCCGCAGCGTTCCGGACCCGGCCGACCCGGCCGGCACGATCGCGATGTCGGTCAGGTTGCCGTCGTCGACGGCGCCGGTCGGGTTCCACAGGAACGCGATCGACTTCGAGTCCGGCGACCATTCGGGGTCCGCGACCATGAACTTCCCGGACGTGATGCGGGTCTGCTTGCCCGAGGCGAGGTCGATCCGCCACAGGTGGTTGTACTGCGGGATGTCGTCCTCGACGACGTGGTCCCACTTCTTCTTCTTCCAGTCTTTCACCTGCTTCGGCAGCGTGTCGAGCATCGTGTAGGCGATCGACTTCCCGTCCGGCGACCAGCGCATCTCGCCGACGGATTCGACGAACGTCGCCAGCTTCCACGGTTCACCGCCATTGAGCGGCAGCAGCCAGATGCTCGTCTTGCCCTCGTCATTCTCGCGCGGCGAGATGAACGCGAGCGTGTCACCGCCCGGCGAGAACTGCGGCGCGTAGTCGTTCTTCGGGTGGCGCGTGAGTGGGCGGCAGGTGTCCGAGGACGCGTCCCAGAGCCAGATGTCCTGGTTCGTGGTGTTCTCCGCCGTGTCCGGCGCGTTCACGACGAACGCGATCCGGCGGCCGTCGCGCGACCACGTGATCGCCTGGATCGCCTTGAGCGTGAGCGCGTGCTCGAGCGAGAACACCGGTGGGCCGGAGGGCCTGGACGCGGCTGGCTTCGCGGCCGGCGCGGCGAGCGCGCCGGGCGCCAGCCACAAGGCGGCGAGCAGCACCGCGCCCAGCGTGCGCTCCGATGACCAGCGTGCGTGCATGGGGGCTCCGGGGACCAGGTCGAGCGACAGAACCGCGGCAGACTACCAGAAGCCGCCGGGAGCGGACGTCAGCGGAACCGCCGGGGCCGGGCGGCGGCGTACCCATGCGAACATGGGCCCGACCACCACCCGGCCCGGTGTGCGTCACGGACGTCAGTCCGTGCCGCTCGTCGAGACGGCCTTCACCACGACGCGGTGTGCGACCGGCTTCCCGGCCTCATCGCGCCAGTACACGGTGACGCGGGAATCCTTCGCCACGTCACCCGTGGACCGCATCGTCGAATGACGGGTGAACACCATCTGCTTCGGTGTCTTCCCGCCCTTCTCGACCGTGATCGACGCGGCATCGAGCGACACCACCGTCCCGGTGAACTGGTGGTACGCGGCGGCCTTGCGCGGCGCCGCCTGCGTTTCCGTCACCGCGGCGTTCGACGAACGCTTCGCCGCGGCCTGCGCGACCGGGGCGAAGCCCGACAGCGCCACCGCGAAGCCCGCGGCCAGCGCCAGCGGCGCCAGCATCCGAACGTGTTTCATGAGCACTCACCTCCCTCCGGCTCCCCGGGGGCGAGGTGCGGGAGCGATGCTGCAGCGGGCGCGCGCGCCGGGTCAACGGCAGGGCGACGTGTCCATCCCGTGCGCGATCGCGGTCACGCGCGTCACGCCTGGCGGAACACCGTCACGCGCGGGCGCCGCGCGCGAGGGCCCGCGCGCCGTCGCCCGCGTTCACGGTCGTGGGACCGCGTCGCGGCGTGAACGCGCGCGTCGGATCGGCCGCGATGGAGGCTCCCGCTTCGCCCCGGCGTACATCGCCAGCGCACGCTCGCGCTGCTCGGCATGGTCCACGATCGGGAACGGGTAGTCCTCGCCGAGCGTGACGCCGGCTTCGGCGAGGACCAGCGGCGGCGCCTCCCACGGGCGATGGACGAACGCCCCGCTCACGCGCGCGAGCTCCGGGCACCAGCGGCGCACGTACGCGCCGCCCGCGTCGAAGCGCTCGCCCTGCAGGACCGGGTTGAAGATCCGGAAATAGGGCGCCGCGTCCGTGCCGGTGCCCGCTGCCCACTGCCAGCCGCCGTTGTTGTTCGCGAGGTCGCCGTCCACCAGGTGCGTCATGAACCAGCGCTCGCCGCGCCGCCAGTCGATCAGCAGGTCCTTCGTGAGGAAGCTGGCGACGATCATGCGAACGCGGTTGTGCATCCAGCCGGTCGCCGCCAGCTCGCGCATGCCGGCATCGACGATCGGGTAGCCGGTGCTACCGGCGCACCACGCGGCGAAGTGCTCGTCGCGGCCCAGCCAGCGCAGCCGGTCGAATCCGGCGCGGAACGGGCCGTGCTCGACGTGCGGGAAGTTCCAGAGCACGTGCGCGAAGAAGTCCCGCCAGCGCAACTCATGAACGAACTTCGTCGCGTGCTCGCGGAGCCGCGGGTCGCGCTCCGCGGCCCCGAGCGCGCCGTGCGCGGCGCGGCGAATGCCGATCGTGCCGAACTTGAGATCGGCCGAGAGCGTCGAGGTCGCGGGCTTCGACGGAAGATCGCGATCGGTGGCGTAGCGCGCGAGGCCCGCGCCCGGCTCCGGTCCGGTGCCGCCGAGGAAGCGCTGCAGCCGCCGGTGCGCATGCGTTTCGCCGCCGGGCCAGGGGGCGCTCGCAGGCTCTTCGAATCCGAGCCGCGCGAGCGTCGCGAGCCGCGGCGACGGCAGCTCGTGCGGCGCCAGCGTTTCGACCCGGGCATGCGGTTCGGCGAGCGGCAGCGCCTCGCAGGACTTGAGGAACGGCGTGAACACCGTGTACGGCTTGCCGGCGGCGTTCAGGACGAGCCCCGGCGGCACGAGCAGCCGGTCGTGGAAGCGCTTCACGCTCACGCCGGCGGCGCGCAGGGCGCGCTCCGCGCGGTCGTCGCGCTCACGCAACGCCGGTTCGTACTCGTCATTCCAGTAGACGGCGTCCGCGTTCGCCGCGCGCGCGGCGCGGGGCAGGACGTCGGCGGGATCGCCGTGCGCGAGCGCCAGCCGCGAACCGCGGGCCGCAATCGCGGCCGAGAGCTCGGCGAGCGCGCCGAGCACGAACCGCACGCGCGTGGGCGCGATGTCCGGGCGCGCGAACCACGCCGGGTCGCTCGCGTAGAACGGCACCACGTCGCCGGCCGCGTCGCGCGCGGCCGCGGAGAGCGCCGGGTTGTCGTCGAGGCGAAGGTCCTTGCGGAACCAGTGGAGGATGCGCATGGGATGCGGCGTCAGCGCGCCCGCGGGCCGGCATCGAGCCGGCGGCCGCATTGCTCGAGCGTGAGGCAGTCGCAGCGCAGGCCCAGGCGCAGCAGGTCGCGCATGGCATGGAAGCGCTCGATCGCCCGCTCCAGCTCCTCGAGCTTGCGGCCCGCGAGCGAGCGCAGCGTCGCGGAATAGGGCCTGCCCGCGAACAGCTGCCGGATCTCGCGCAGCGTGAACCCGCACTCGCGCGCAAACGCTATGACGCGCAGCCGCAACAGGATCGTGTCGTCGTACCGACGCCTCCCGGAGTCCCGTCGCGGCTCGGGCAGCAGCCCGAGCCGCTCGTAGTAACGAAGCGCGGACGTCGCCAGGCCGGCCCGCCGCGCCACCTCTCCAATCGGCATCATGCGTCGATCATGCCTTGACTTGAAGTGCACTTCAACTCGTAGCGTGGGCCGTGGCGTAGGCCGATGTCGGATCGGCGACGAGCAGGGAGGACCCATGAAGACCGCATTCCTGGCGCTGTGGATGACGCTGTTCCCGGCGCTCGGCCTCGCCGCCGGCTCGGGCGCCGGATTCGCATGCGACATGCGCGCGATGACGAAAGAAGAGCGCACGCGGCACGCGGCGCTCGCAGCGGAGCTGTTCGCCGCGGTCGAGGAGCAGAAGGAGCTGGCGAACGGCTACGCGCTGCGGCTGCCCGCCGACCGCTGGCTCGCCGCAGCGCAGTGGGCCGAGCTCGAACGGAAGTGCTGCCCGTTCTTCGCGTTCGAGCTGAACGCGGCCGCCGGGCGCGGGCCGCTGTGGCTCAGGATCACTGGGCGTGCCGGCGCGAAGGAGTTCATGAAGGAGGAGCTGGGGCTCTGATCAGGCCCGGTCGATGCGGCAGACGTAGCATCCCGGGCGAGACGCGGAACGCCGTGGCCGTGACCACGCCGGCGTTCACAGCGCCAGCTCCGATTGCTCCGCGAGCGGCTTGAACGCCGCCCCCTCGTGGCGCAGCAGCCACTGCTTCATCGGGAGCCCGCCGCCGTAGCCCCACAATGTGCCGTCCGCGGCGATCACGCGGTGGCACGGCACGAACACGGCGACCGGGTTCGCGCCGTTCGCCGCCGCGACCGCGCGCACGGCGTCGGGCTTGCCGAGCGGCTTCGCGAGCGCGGCATACGAGCGCGTCTCGCCGGCGGGGATCGCGCGCAATGCGGTCCACACGCCGCATTGGAAAGCCGTGCCGAGCAGGTTCACCGGCTGGCCGCCGAGCGCCGCGAGGTCGCCCGCGAAATACCCCGCGAGGCGCGTCGCGGCGCCGGCGGCATCCGCCACGTCGCGCGTCGTGAACGCGCCCAGGTGGCGGGCGAGGTGCTTCGCGACCGGGTGATCCGCGTCGTGGTTGCCGTCCAGCGTGAGCCCGACGAGCTGGCCATCCAGCGCGTACAGCGCCATCGGTCCGACCGGCGTCTGCGTGACCGTGAGTTCGAGTGTCATGACGTCACCTTTCGTCTCGTGTGCCTGCGCAGCTTCCGCGGCTCCGTCCACAATGCGATCACGGCGTACGCGCGCCACGGCCGCCAGCGCTCGGCGCGCTCGCGCACTTCGCGTTCGCTCGGGAGCCTGCCGGACCCGTCCCGCGCGGGTGCCCGCTGCAGTGCCTGCCGTACGCCGAGATCACCGGCCGGGAACGCGTCCGGCTCGCCGAGCGCGCGCATCGCGAGGTACTGCGCCGTCCAGTCGCCGATCCCGGGAAGCGCGGTCAGCTTCTCGACCGCGTCGTCCAGGTCGCGGAACGCACCCAGATCGAGCGAACCGTCCGCGACCGCGGCCGCGAACCCGCGCAGCGCGGCGGCACGCGAGCGCGTGAGCCCGAGCTTCTCGAGCGCCGCGCTTGCAACCGCGGCGGGGGTGGGGAACACGTGCGTCAGCGGGTCGGGAAGCGGCGAGCCGCCCGCCGTCACGAGCCGGTCGGGGAGCGGTTCACCGCATGCCGCGACGAGCCGTCCGGCGAGCGTGCGCGCCGCGGCCACGCTGACCTGTTGTCCGAGCAACGCGCGCACGCCGGCCTCGAACGCGTCGAACGCGCCCGGCACGCGCACGACGCGGTCGCGTAACGCACGTGCGAGCCGCGGGTCGCGCGCGAGCGCTGCCTTGATCGCGCCCGTGTCCGCGTCGAGGTCGAACAGCCGCGAGACGCGCGCGAGCACGCGCGGCACCGCGGCGGCCGCGTGCGCCGGCAGCCGGAGCTCGACGCCGTCTTCCCGCGCGTGCACGGACAGCACGGCGGCGCGGCCGTCCATCGTGAACGTGCGCCGGTACACGCCGTCGCGGATGTCTTCGACACCGGGAATCGCGCGCGTCGCGAGGAACGCGAGCGTCGGCTCGGCGTCGAACGGCGGCCGCGCGGGAAGCTTGAGCGACAGCCCGCCTTCGCCCGCGGGCGACGAGCCGTTGCTGCCGCGCCGGGCATGGCGCCGGCGCAGCGTCGCGGGCGCGCGGTGGAACACCTGTTGGAATGCGGCGCGCAACCGACGTGCGCTGCCATATCCGGCCGCCGCCGCAACGTCCTCGACCGGCAGAGCGGTGTCCTCGAGCAGCCGGCGCGCGAGATGCGCCTGACGCGTTCTCGCCACGTCCAGCGGTGCGGCCCCGACGTGCCGCTCGAATAACTCGCGCAACCAGCGGCTCGTGACGCCGAGCCGCTCCGCAAGTGTCTCAAGCGAACCGTCCGCGAGCGCGCCCTCGTCGATCAGCCGCAACGCGCGTGTCACGGTCGCCGTCGTGCCCGCCGCCCCGGGCGCCCCCGGGGCGCGGTCCGGCCGGCAGCGCAGGCACGCGCGGAACCCGGCCGCCTCCGCCGCGGCCGGCGTCGCGTAGAAGCGCACGTTCCGGCGCGCCGGCAACCGCGCCGGACAGCCGGGCCGGCAATAGATGTGCGTGCTCGTCACGCCCATCACGAACCGGCCCACGAAGCGGGCATCGCGGGCCGTCCAGGCGCGCCAGCAGATCTCGGGGTCGAGCGTCATGCCCCTATGGATAGCACGTGGCGGCCTCGGGATGCGGACGAATTCGGAACTGATTCAGCGGGCCTTGCTGCGCACCACGGCGAGTTCGCAGCGTAACGCGAACTCCCAGTGCTCGAACGGCTCGCCGACGTCACCCTCCGACCACAGCCATGTCTCGCCGCCGGACGCGCCGACGCCAATGCGCATCGCCCCACCCGCGCGCACGTACACGAACGCGTGCGCCAGCAGTTCCAGCGGGACGACGTTCTGGCGGGCCACGGGGATCTTCGCCGTACCGTATCCGGTGCCGACGCCGACACCGATCGCTCCGTTCACGACGTGATCACGGGCGATCAACCCGTCGACGCCCGTGCGAAGCGAGACCACATCGAGCACGAGCGGGCTCACGTACGGCAGCAACGCGCCGATCGGAACCGTCCCCTGCTTGAGCGCGAAGCTCCAATGCTCGTAACCGAGCGCGAGCCACCCCTCGCTCGGAGACGGCTGCACCCACGCCACTCTCATCCCGACCCACGGCATTCCCCCGGTGTCCCACGCGCCGGCATGGCCGGGCTCGTGAGAACCGCCGGCGAACGGGGACGCCTGGAATCCAAACCACATCGGGCGGTCCACCGTGTCCCGTGGAGCTTGCTTCGTCGTCGTGTCCGGCGCGAACGACGAGATCGGGAACGTACCGGCGCTCGCCGTCGACACACCCGCCGCGAGCAGCAGGAAACGCAGGATCCGCATGGGGACTCCGACGCCGGGGGAGTCGGGAGCCTATCAGAGCCCCGGTACGATCCGCTTCGGCAATCGCATCGACTGTTCCAGTTTCAGCACGAACTCGAGGTGCTGCCACCAGCCGTTCACGACGCTGCCGCCGGAGACGTACGCGATGGAGCCGGTCGCGCCGAGGCCGAGCCGGACGCGCGGGCTCAGCTTGAGCGACACGAGCGCCCGTGCGACGAACTCCGTCGTCAGCAGCACGTTCGTTTCCACGGCACTCGGCGCCTGCGTCCACCCGGTGCCGACTCCGACGCCTGCGCCGATCGACGCGGACACGCGCTTTGGCTGCCAGAACCACTGGTCGACGCCGAAGCGCGCCGAGAACTGGTCCAGCGTGATCGGGTCGATCACGGGAACGAGGATCGTGTCCCCGGAGACGAGCGCCTCCTCGCGGAACGTGCCGGCGAACTCCCAGTGCTGGTAACCCGCTTCGAGCCAGGTCTCGCGGGGCTTTACCCACGGCCACGCCGCGCCGACGCCGGCCCACGGCGTGCAGTTCTGCGCATCCGTCCGCTCCTGCGTCTGGAGCTTCGATGTCACGCCCGGGATCGGCGCGAACTGGATACCGAGCCAGACCGGGATGTCGACGGCATCCGGTGGCGTGTGGAAACCCTGGCCGGTCGTGTCCGGAGCGAACGACGTGATCGACTGCGCGTTCGCCGTCGACGACAGGGAGAGTACGAGCAGCATCATCGCGGCGAGCCGCATGAAGCCTCCACGTTGAGGTGAAACGGCAGTCTACCTTGTCGTCGCGCCCGACGGCACGCGCACGAGCACGAGCACCGGCGTGCGCGCGAGCACTTCCGGCGCGGCGCCGAGCGGTGCGAGCGCAGTGCGCGCGCGCCCCTCGCTTTCCGGCCGGTACGCGGCGTACACGAACCCATCGCGTGCGGTGACATCCGTGTCGCTGCGCGTGACGACCGAGCGTGCGACGAAGTTGCGGCGCAGCGACTGGCGGAGCGACGGCGGCGGCGGGTCGAACACGACGAGCGGCGCGCGCGGCGGCGACACGCGCTGCATCGCGTCCGCGACGGCGTGCGCGTTGAGCCACGGCTCGAGCGACGGCAACACGCGCACGTGCAGCAGCGGCGCGCCGAGCGCTGCCGGCAGCGCGAACAGCGCCACGGCGACGCGCTTCGCGCCGCGCAGGTCCGCGAGCAGCGGCGTCCACGCGGTGAGGAACATCACGACCGAGAACAGCCGCAGCTCCGTCGCGGCGCCGGGCACGCGGGACGCGAGCGTCAGGCCCGCGAGCGCGAATGCGGAGCCGATCACCGCGAGCCATCGCGTCGCATGCGTGAGCGCCGACGCCGGCAGCCGGCCCTCCAGCACGCGGTCCGCGAACCGGCCGACGAGCAGCGCGACCGCCGGCAGCACCGGCAGCGCCGCGGTGAGCGGTGGCCCGGGGTAGAGTGCGATCGGCAGCGCCGCCGCGAGCACGAGCGCGAGCAGAAGGTGCTCGACGTGCTCCGTGTCGAGCGGCAGCTCGGGCACGCCGCGCCCGGCGGCACGCCGCAGCCGCAGCGCCGCGTCCGCGAGCGCGCCGGCGAGCAACGGCGTCCACGGGAAGCTCACGACGACGGCGAACGACAGCGCGAGCGGCGGGCCCGCGTACCACGCCCCGCGCACACCGGACGCGTACGGGAACCACGCCATGCGCGACAGGAACGCCGTGCCGTGGATCGTGGCCATGAGCCCGTACCACGGCAGGCACGCGCCGAGGATGATCAGCACGCCCGCCCACGGATCGAGCGCACGCCAGCCGCTGGACCCGCCGCCGCGGGCGCCGCGGCGCGCGAGCGCGAAATACAACCCGACGCCGGCGAGCGGCCACAGCGCGGGCAGCAGCCCGCCGGTGATCGCCGCGGCGCCGAGCGCGAGCCAGCCGAGCGTGAGCGACACGTTCGGCGCGCGGGAGCGGCCCGTGAGCACCGCGATCCATTGCCCGACGCCGAGCCATGCGAGCAGCGTGGCGTAGACCTGCACGCCGTCGGCGCGCGCCGCGAGCGGCAGGCCGAGCGAGCTGGCCATGACGCAGCCGGCGAGCCAGCCGCTGCGCCCGCCGAACGCGCGCGTGCCGATCGCGGTCACGGCCAGCGCGAGCGCTGCGGCGAGCAGCGCGCGGACCAGCCGGGACGCGGCGACGTCCGTCATCGAGCGCTCCGCGCCCGGCAGCAGCCGCACGAGCAGCCGGCGCGTGAGCACCTCGGGCGCATATCCCGGCAGCGGCTTCTCGAAGAACGGCTCGTAGCCGTAGATCGGCGACAGCCACTCGCGGTGGTTCGTCGATTCGAACGCGGTCACCAGGTCGCGCGCCTCGCGCTCGTCGAGCGCATCCACGGCCGCGAGCCCCGGCAACAGCGTGAGCGCGAGCAGCGCCGCCATGGCGAGCGGCAGCAGGCGCCTCACGTGCGGGCGCCCGCGTGTCGCGCGCGGATCACGAACGGTGTTGCGGACGGCTCAGGACGGGCGGGGCTCAAGGGGTCGGCGGGCTCCGTGAGGGACCCGCAACATAGCGGAGATCCCGCGACGGAGCACGCCGACCGCCCGATCAGCGCACGAGCGCGAACCGCTGGACGAACGAGCGTCCCGGAACCGAGAAGCGGACGAAATAGAGCCCGGGACCGAGATGTGCCCGCGCGCCGCTCGTCCAGTCCACGGAGTGACGACCGGCGGGGAACGGCCCGTCCGCGAGCACGAGCAGCTCGCGTCCCTGCACGTCGTGAACGCCCAGGTGCACGTTCGCTCCGGACGGCATCGCGAACACGAACCGCGTCGCGCCGCGCACCGGGTTCGGCAGCACCGGCGCGAGCGCGAACTCGGTGATCGGACCGTCCAGCACGCCTGCGCCGCTCGCGATCGCGAACGCCGCGTTCGAGAGATCCTGGGCCGAGTTCAACGTCGAGTCGCGTGCGGTGACGCGCAAGAACGCGTTCGTGGTCACGGGCCCGGTCGCGTTCCAGCTGAACGAGCCGGTGTTCGCGATCCCCGCAGCAATCGATTCGAACGGTCCGCCGGCGCCGGCACGGGACAGGTCGATGTCCACGTTCTTCACGTTCGTGTTGTCGGACGCGGTCCACGTGAGCGACGTGTTCGAGCCGACGTTCAACACCTCGCCGCCGTTCGGCGCGGTCACCGCCACCGTCGGCGCCTGGATGTCCGTGAACGTGGACGTGACGCTCTTGTTCGCGTTCATGAGCAGGTTGCTCGGGTTCGTGTTGCCGGTGAGGTCGCCGCTCCAGGCCGAGAACGCCCAGCCGCTCCCCGGCACCGCGGTGAGCTGCACCGTGGAGCCGTCCAGGTACGTCGCCTGGTCCGGCACCTTCGTGATCGAGCCGACACCGATCACGGACAGCGTGAGCGTGCGATCCGGACTCGGCGGGTCGCCGAACGCGTATTCGGTGCCAGGCGTCGCCGCCGAGAGCCCGGTCACCTGCGTGCTGTTCGCAGCGAGTGTGCCGAGCGTGAGCGCGGACCACGCGGAGCCGTTCCAGACGCGGCCGATGAACGCGAGCGGGTTCGCGCCCGCGTCGAGGTCGGAGCTGGGGAAGTTGAACGTCCCACTCCACGTCGCACCGGTGGCGTTCGCGGGCGTGAGCGACCAGCGGCGGTTCAGCGACCGCAGCGGGTCGATCGTGGACGAGCCGACGTTCGGGTGGTCGCCTGCGGTGGTCGTCGCGGTGAGGTTGAAGCCCGCGCCCGCGCCCGAACCGGCGATGTCGATCGGCGCGTACGTCGCAGCATCGCCCACGTCGAGCGTGTTCGAGAACGCTCCGGCGGAGTGGATCTTCCTGAGCGTGCCGTTCACCCAGCCCGTGCCCTGCGACGCCCCGCTCGTGCTCGACGTCGGGTTCAACGTCAGTGTGCGCGCGCCGGTGTTGAGCCGGCCCGCCGTGAACGTCAGCGGCCCGTTCAGCGTGAGATTCGTCACCAGCGATACGCCCGCGGAGTTGTTGATCTCCACGATCGCGTTCGAGGTGCTGGCATAGGTGCCCTGAACGTCGATGGCCTGCGCCGCCGGGCCGGCGAACGAGAACACGGGGGTGCCCGAGCCCGGGTTGAAGTTCAGTGCCGCGGGCGCCTTCACGTGCACGTCGCCGCGGATCGAAACGCCGCCGGTCATGTTCAGGTTCAGCGTGCCCTGCGTGACGATGAGGCTGTCGAGCGTGAGTTGATTGCCGCCGGTCGGCGACTGCGATCCGCCGTTGTTGTACTCGAAGTCCGCGTACGTGCGGCCGGACATCGACGGCGTGATCGAGCCGTCCAGCCGGTAGCGGCTGCCGGCGTCGAACGTGACGACCGAGTTCGGTGCGGTGGCCCCGAACGGGTTCGCGCCCGCGATGTGCTGGTAGAGCGAGCCGGCCTTGAACTCCACCGTGCCGAGCGCCGAGGTGCCGAACGCGCTGCCGCCGAAGCCGATGCCCGCGCTGCAGATCGCACCGCTGTTGAATGCGAGCGAGTTCGCGTCCACGGCGGAGACGCGGTGGGCGCCGCCGGCCAGGACCAGCGTGCCGGAGACGTCGCCGGTGGCGCCGGCGCCGATCGCGAGCATGACCGCGCTCGCGCCGGTGAGCTGCAGCGTCGACCCGGCGGCCACGCTCAGGTCGGCGCCGCCGGCGCCGGCGATGCTCACCGTTGACGCGACTCCGGCCTGCAGTTGGACGTTCGTGTTCCCACTCACGGACAGCTGGCCGATCGTCTGCGTCGTCACGCCCGTGGCGATCGTCGTGGCGCCGTTGTTGAAGAGCAGCACGTCGTTCGCGGCCGGCGCGACGCGGCTCGGCGTCCAGTTCGTGGACGTGCCGAACGCAGCGGTGCCGGTCTGGTTCCAGGTGTAGACGTGCTGGCCGAAGTTCGCGGTGATGTTCTTGTTCGACGTGATGATGAGCGTGAGCGGGTTCGTGCTGCCGGTCGTGTCGCCGCTCCAGAAGTCGAAGTTCCAGCCCGCGGATGGCGTCGCCGTGAGCTGGATGCTGGTGCCGTGGTTGTACGTGGCCTGGTTCGGCGCCGCGGCCGCGGTGCCGCTGCCGACCGTGGACAGCGTCAGCGTGTACGTGTTGATCGCGAACGAGGCGGCGATCGTCTGGTTCGCGTGCACGGCCGGGAACGTGAAGTTCGTGACCGCGCCCACGGACGAGCCGTTCACGAGCACGTCCTGCACGTGATAGCCGAAGTTCGGCGTGATCGTGAACGACGGGGTGGCGCCGTCGGCCACGGCGATCGTGCCGTTCGGCGCGATCGAGCCGTTCGGTCCCGCGCTCGCGTTCACGGTCCAGCCGGTGATCGAGAAGTTCGTGTGGCTCGAGTCCGAGCCGACGTTGCCGGTGCCGTCGTGCGCGAGCACGCGGACACGGGCCTGGTTCGTGAGCACGACGGGCAGCGTCCACGCGAACGTGCCGGTGTTCGAGAGCCCGGTCGCGATCGCGGTCGGGAACGACGTGCCGCCATCGGTCGAGAGCGCCAGATCGATCGATGCGATCGCGATGTTGTCCGTGGCGGTCCACGTGATGTTGTGCAGCGTGGCCGCGCCCCAGCTCTCGCTGCCCACCGGCGACGTGATCGCGACCGTCGGCGGCGTCGTATCCGGCGTGCCGTTGATCGTGAGCGTCTGGCCGTTCGACGTGCCGCCGCCCGGAGCGGGCGTGAACACGGTGATCGTCTTCGTCGCCCCTGCCGCCTGGTCGACCGCGGTGATGATCGCGGTGAGTTGGCCCGAGTTCACGAACGTGGTCGCGCGGTCCGAGCCGTCGATACGCACGACGGAGCACGCCGAGAAATTCGAGCCGTTCACGGTGAGCGAGAACTGCGGGTCGCCGGCCGCGCGCACGCTCGGCACGATCGACGTCGTCGCGGACAGCGGCTTCGTGCTCGCGACGACGAAGTTGTTCCCGCTCGACGACTGCGCGTTCGTCATCACGATCTGCACGTCGCTCGCGTTGATGCGCGTCTGCGACGTCGCGCCCGCGCCGGCGACGGCGTCCACGTTCGTGCCACCGGCGGGCGGCGTGACGGCGACGTCGTACGTGCCGCTCTCGATGTAGCCGAAGCTGTACTGGCCGCTGGCGTTCGTGGTCGTGCTGGCAACCGTCGTCACGCCCTGTTTCAGCGCCACGGTCACGCCGGCGATCGGCGTGCGGTCGCCGGCCGTGCCGGCGGAGCCGTCACAGTCGTCGGCGATGGTGCCGAACACCTGCCCGTACGTGAACGTGAGCCTGTTGACCCACGTCCCGAACGTATTCGAGGCCTTGTTCCACTGGCCCGCGTACCATGCCGTGGCAACGCCCGGGTTCGTGAGCGACGCGTCGAGGTCGATGCCGGTGTAGTCGCCCCAGCGCGACTGGCTCGTGCCGGCGATGCCGGCCTTGATGAGCGCGCTCGGCTGCAGCGTGGCGTCGACGCGGCGCTTGCCGGTCGCGTACGCCGACGGGAACTCGGTGGTGCTCGAGCGGTCGTAGCCGAGGAACACCGTGCCGACGGAGTCCACGGTGACGGCGGGGTAGTAGTAGAACGTGCTCGCCTGGCCGAACGTCTCGTCCGTGAGCACGGCGCGGTCGGAGAGCCGCATGCGGAACAGCCGGATCGCGGAGACGTTCCCGCCGCCGATCACGGCGGCCGTGTGCCAGGCCATCACCAGCACGCCGTTGCGCGTGTAGAAATCGGTCGGCCGGCAGTCGTTCGTGGCCACGAGGTTCGCGCTGCCCATTTGCGGCGCGTCCGGCGGCGGCGTGTACGCGCTCACCGCGACCAGGTTGCCGGTCGAGAGCACCGGCGCCGTGGGCGGACCGGTGAGCGTGCGGTACGCGATGCGGCTGCCGCCGCCCGCGCGCACGCACACGCAGTGGACGGTGTTGTCGCCCGGGCTCAGGTTGCGCGCCGGCTTGGTGACGAAGTTGTCGTTGATGTCGCCGCCCGGCGGCGCGGCGAAGTTGAAGATGTCGACGTACGAGAGCGTCGCGCCGCTGTAGGCCGCGGCGCGATCGATGATGCGGAACTTCTGGTACTGATAGTTGTTGCCCGCGAACGTGAACTGCTGGCTGCTGAACACGATCTTGTCGTCGGAGAGGCCGAGTCCCTGGTAGTCGCCCCAGTTGCTCGTGGCCGTGGCACCGTCCTTCGTCATGTCGAACTTGTAGAGCCACCACGCGCCGCGGGCGTCGTTCGTCTTGGAGATCGCGAGGTAGAAGTTCGAGAAGTTCGGTGACGTGCCCTGCGTAAAGCACAGGGCGAGGAAGCGGCCGCGGATCGCGTCGTAGAAGCACTGCGCGTCGGAGATCGCGCCTTCGGCCGCGGGCACGCCGAAGAACGTGGCGCCGCTCGTCTCGACGCGGTTCGTGCCGTCCTTGTTCGTGACGGTCACGCTGACGTTGCCGCAGCTGAGGATGTTGAGCGGACCGGCGCCGACCGTGGGCTCGCCGGGGATGAAGCCCGCCTGCGTGATGCCCTCGAACCCGTTCCCGAGCGTGGGCGCGAGCGGCGACAGCGAGCCCTTGCCCTGCGCGGGCGGCGTGGTGTCGAGCGTGAACTGCGCGAACGAGCTGGGCGTCAGGTTCGGCGGGTTCTGCTTCAGCTTCTCGACCAGCTCTTCGAGCTCGCGCCACTCGTGCTCCGGGCGGAGCTTGATCGGGAGGTTCTCGCCCGGCGCGCGCCGCGGCAGGTCGCTGAACCGGAACGAGCGCGGCGGGATCGCGTTCGTGGCGACGCGGCGTGCCCCGACGGGACCTTCGGGTGGGACCGGGGCGTCGAGCGCCTCGATCCCGGCGCGGCCGACGGTGGGGGTGAGCAGGGCAACCGTGAGCACGAACGCGGCTAGAGCGGGCCGTCGGAGCATGGGCAGGGAAGGTCCGTGTGGGTGAGTGGGACGGCTGGGTGTCAGGGTTGGGGTGCTGGAAGCGTACCGGGGCTGGTAGGCCCCGGACAACCTTAGAAATGAGTATCAGCAGGCGCCCGGCCGGCCGGCCCGCGGCCGTCGGCCCGGCTTCGGGCGAAATGCCACAGCGTCAGTCTCCGAGTTGTGCTCGGAAGATTGCAGATGGACGGTCGGTGCCGGGGTGGGCCCCCGACCGCAGGGATCTCAGGCAGCGTACTTGAGCGTGTGACGCTTGGGATGGCGGATCTGCCGGCTGGCGACGAGCCCCCAGTAGTG
>Ga0207670_10000051_pt1 | contig 86445 bp, 149 predicted proteins | sample KBSS23HmetaG_FD_184339 | JGI IMG/M metagenome (GOLD analysis project Ga0207670, IMG submission 184339) | Switchgrass rhizosphere microbial communities from Kellogg Biological Station, Michigan, USA - KBS S2-3H metaG (SPAdes) (version 2) | ecosystem: Host-associated > Plants > Roots >...
GCGTTGACGCCAGCCGCAGCCTTCGCCGCGCTGAAGGCGGATAAGCCGTACCATGCAAACGGCACTTGCATCCCAACGTCGCCGGGGCCGGCATAGCTCGACGGTATCAGCAATGGTCCCTGCGAGACGAACGTCAGCGGCATCTTACCTCCAGAGAATTCTTCATGGCATGTTCTTCCACCAAGCCTTGCAGTTCAAGTAGATGTTGTTGAATGAGGCACTGCGATCACCGCTCGCCGACCAAATCTCTCCGATGTAACCCTCGAACGGCTGCGCGCCGATGATGTTGATATGATCGCCGATCAAGAAGCTGTCAGCAGATGTCACCGAACCCATATCAAGGCCACCGGTGCTGTAGTCGATACCATTGATATTTATCTTTGAAGCAGTCCCGTTCATGAGAACCTGGACGCAATGAAAATGGTTTATTGTAAAGACGCCGGTCGCAACGGTTAAATTGTTTCCACCGGCCTGCGCCGAGTACCAGAAAAAACTTCCATCCGATGTTATGGCAAAATAATTGTTGTTGTTTTGATTAACCACCATCATGCTTGCGGGCGGAAGATCAGTCGGAGCCCAGACAAATCCAAAAACGAGCGGCGCGAATCCACCTCCGAAAAGTGGACCGGTAGAAGGTGCAATATTGCTCTCGAAGCCATGACGGAAAAATTGCAGCGCAGCCGGGGAGCCTCCCAGCGAAGATGGATAAGTCAGTACCGGACGCTCGCGCGTTCCGCCCGAATTAAAAGTATCCATGTCGAGGAATGAACCGACCGTACTGTACCAGTGCAGCATCGTGGCGTCGTCCGGTGCAGCAATTCCGAACGTCGCCGGATCGAGCGTCCCGTCTGCTCTAAAACTGGCATTGGCGAGATTGCTGCTGCCATCAACAAACTGCCCAAACGCACCACCACCAGTAGCAATAGCTGTCGTCGCGGCGCGAACTCCCCAGTGATAGTCCAGCGGAATCTGATCCCCCACGAAGCCGGGGGGAGCTGCCGGCTCTGTAGGAATAAGTCTCGGCCCGCGTCCGGTGAACGTCAGCGGCATCGCTGCTCCCAGGCCTCGATCAAGTTCTCGAGACTGTCCTTCTTCCAGACTATGCGCTGCGCCTCGTTGAACCACGGAAACTGCTGACCGACCTCGATGCCCATGCACTCGGGCCAGAACTCCGGCCAGCCTGGACGATAGCGCTGATGATGGCCCTCGTCCACCTCGATGAATGCCATGAAGGGCGTGTCGAGATGATAGTTGATTGTCATCGGTCCGTTCGACACGAACAGATTACACTTCGCCTGCTGATACAGCGCCGTGCGAACGTGCAGATCAACAGCAGCGGCAGGATGAGTAGAGAAGTCGTCGAACTCGTCATTTGCGAACCTAGTGTCTCGAATGAATATGACCTCCTCTCCTCTGTCCTCCAGATACTTTGCGAAAGCCATCCAGGTGGTCAGGTCGCTGTTCCTCCACGGAGAGTGCGTCGCCTCTCGCAGCGTGATGGTCACCGGCTGCTTCAGTCCACGCAGGTCATCTTCGATAGCGAGTGTCGCGGCCAGCATCGGAGTAAACTTCGGTATCTTCTCGCCCCTCAGGACGGCGTCTACCACGTCCTTGTAGAAGACCGAGAACGTGTACTCTCCTCCGAACACCTTGTTCGCCTCGGCGCCCACCATGCTGACCATAGGACGAGCCACGTTCTGCAGCATCTCGTAGTGATAAGCTGGAAGAGTCGTCGCGTTAGCGTGACGAAAGAACGCTATCTTGAGAGGCTCCTCTATCGCCATTCTCACGCGACGCATCTCCGCGTTGATCAGCCACGGCAAGAAGTCGTAGCCGAGTATGCCAGACGACACGTTGTAGCAGACCTGATTAGCTGGAATGTTCGGATCGAACGGCGGTAGTCTGCTCGTTATCTCGTCGTCGATCCGCTTCTTGAGACCGTCTATCGCGCTGTGAATCGCGGACTGCATGATGATAGAGCCGCAGACGTCCGCGTAGATTATGTTGGGAGCCTCGCAGGCAGCGAGGGCGAGATGCGTTATCCCGCCCTCCTTTGCCTTCGCCAACCACAGCTCCAGAAGGGCGACGCACTCTGCGTTGCCCCACTCCTCTTTCTTTGTGGCTTTTACGTCCATAGTTGCACCCGACTCAGTAGGGCTCGTAGATCATGTGACCGTCGCCAGCGCACGACACGCCGCCGTGTGACGACGAGTTGAACACGACCGTCTCGCCTCCAGGTGTGGTGTTGCCGATGATCTGCCACTGCTGCGTCGGAGCCGCGTTCCAGCGAACGATGCCGCCGAAGCCGTTGAGGCCGAGTTGCAGTGTCGCGTCTGTCACCGCAGACGACGAGACGGGAAGACCCGACGCCGTGACGAACGGAACGGCGAGTGTGCCGAGCGCGGTCGTGTTGGGGAACAGCGCACCGTCTGAGTTGAAGGTGGTGAGTGTAGACGGTGTCGTCGCGATCGTAGAAGTGCGCTTCGCGACAAGACCGATGACGGTGGAGGTACCCACCTTGCCGGAGAAGAAGATCTCCAGCACGTCGATGAGCTGAGTGGCACCGCCACCTCTCAGACCCATGAAGCCTAGCGTAGTGACAGCCGCGCCTGACGCAGTAGCGGTATATGTCAGGCCGCCAGTAGTAAAGATCCTCTTAGCCATCTGTAGTTTCCTTTCGTTTCAAAATGGGGAGTGACATGGTCCCCCCGCCGAACTCGTATCTGCCGCTTCTGATCATGTCAATCAGTTCCTGACGGGACCGGTGAACGTAAGTCGGGTCCTGCGCAGCTATCAAGCACGCATCACACACGAAACCGTTGCACTTAGTACAGCGGCCTATCATGTCCGTACCCTTTCGCTTGATAAAAACGGACGGACAGTGACAACAGGCGATAGTGTCAGCCTCGAAGACCTTGCCCTCGCGAACGAGAGCAGGATCGTAGCCAAATTTCTGCGCCACGTCTGCTGGAAGACCAGGACTGGCGCGATGGTCAACGTGGAGATATCCCATCTGCTTGGTAACAGACGGAATGTCGAAGTCAGTGGAGTTCAGTGCAGGCTTAGGTTTCTTCATGGCTTCCTCACTTTCTCAAGACATTCCTAGTAGAACTCTGTGACGCCGAAGAATGTTCTCGACGCCGTATGGCAGTGCGCTGGATATCGTCCCGGCGACCTGCGACTCTCTGTACTCGTATAGATCGGCCAGTATCAACTTGACTGCGGCCTTGATGTCCTCCGGAACAGCGTTCGTCGGGGGTGAGTCTGGGAACAGATAACCAGCGCGAAATCGCACGCGAACTGAGTTGATCGCGACTATCGTAGCTGGCCAGCTAGTGATGCCCGCAGGAACGACCCATCCCGGCTCGCTCGCGTCGTCCACGAAGTAGTCCGCTGGATCCATTATCTGCTCGTCGCCGTTCGCGTCGTCGTAGGCGATCTGCGTGATGCCGATGAGAGGAGGCTTGGGTATCTGGATGGCCAGCGCAGACTGCGAGTTGAAGCAGCGAGTCTGAACGAAGCACGAGCTGTTAGATCCAGGAAACTCGTCCAGCACCAGATCCCACGTCTGGTCTATGAGTGCTCTGCCAGTCCATCCCTCTACCTTGCCTATGGCCGCGTCTATGAGAGCGTTGATGATGTCGTCGTCGTCGGTGTGCGTGACCCGCAGATGCTTCTTCGCCTCTGTGAGAGTCACTGCCTTGACGGCAGGCTGAGATATGAGCTTCAGTCCCATCTCTCTTACCCCTTGTCCCTGCCGTCTCTGCCGCGCTTCGTAGCGAGCTGCCATCCGCTGTCAGCTGTCCCAGGCTGCGCGTCCGTGTCCCTGAAGGCGTGCCACACGTTTCCGTCGCGCGTCACGCAGTCGCCGTTCTTGTACGTCTGTCCAGACTTCCACACGCCCTGATAGAGCATGACTGGATAACTGATGGTGAACTCCTTCTTGTTCTCTCCCCTGAAGAAGCGAAGGATCAGATCCCTGGATCCCTCCACCGTGACGACCTCCAGATCGTCGAACCCGACGCCGTCGAGACCGTCCCTTCCGTCTTTTCCGTCCTTAGGAATGGGTATCTCTGCGACAGCCGCAGCGACAAGAGCCTTGATCGCGTCCTTGTCAAGCCCGTCTCGACCCACCACGACACCCGCCTTAGAAATTCGACCGTCGTTAAAGATGCAATTAAGAACACCGTCGCGATCAATACTAAAAGACACGACGTGAGGAGTAGGAGGCAGCTCACTGACCACATCACGAACGGCAGCGTCAACGATGCTGCGAACCTGATCCAGAGAAACGCTCTCGCCAGGAGCTCCATCAGTGCCATCGCGGCCATTCTGTCCGTCCTTCCCGGGTTCTCCGTCCTTGCCATCCTTCGGCTTGGGCAGCTCGTCGACGTACTTTCTCAGTCCTAGAGCCTCTGCAGTCACGTAGCTCTCGACCGCGTATAGAATCTGCTCTGTGACCTTCTCCATGTCGACTACGCCGTCCTTGCCATCTGCGCCGTCTCGGCCGTCGGCGCCGTTCAGCACCGGGAACCTCTCGAAGTACGCAAGAACAGCACCACGAGCCAGCGTCTCCAGCTCCTCCTTGGTCGGCGTCGCGCCGTCCTTTCCGTCAATACCGTCTCGGCCCGGGATGCCCGGCTCACCCTTCTCGCCCGCGGGAGCAGGGTTCATCGAGAGATACTCTGTGGTCGCTATGGTCAGTATCTCCTTCAGCTTGTCGTAGTCTACGTCCCTGCCGTTCTCGCCGTCTCTGCCGTCCTTCGGAGCAGGTATCATGGAGACGACCTTCGCGACTATCCCGTGCTCGTCCAGCGCCTTCACTACGTCGTCGACACTCGGAGGCTGGAACCGTTGAACCAGAATCTCGACCGCGTTATAGACTGCGTCCATGTCGCAGTGCCTGCCGTCCTTGCCGTCGACGCCGTCTCGGCCGTCCTTGCCGTCCGTGCCGTCCCTGCCCTTGAGCTCGACCATCCTGCCGTTGATGATCGCCTGAACCTGATCGCCGCCGTAGCCGTAGAACGTGACGCCGTCACCGAAGTCCTCGATGTCGCGCCAAGTGATCTTGACAGGCTCGCTCGGCTGCTGCGCCGTCGCCGCGCTTATCGCGCCCTCTATCATGATCTGCGCGTCGTCCTCGTCGATGAGAGGACGCATCTCGAGAGCGCGAAGCTGACTCTCCAGCGCGTTAATCTTCGTCAGGAGAGGAGCCGTCGCGAGCTTAACCTGCTCGAACACGAAGGCGCCGACAGCCCTGAAGAACTCCGCCTGCTCGTTAGGCTGCATCTGAGACACCTTTCCGCATACCTTCCATCGCCGACTCGAAGGTCACCGGAGGTGGAGGCAACAATTTTTGAGGTGGAGGTGCCTCAACTTGCGCAGGAGGCTTGGCGGTCCCTGGAGCAGTAGGTGGCTTCGCGGCGAAAGGATCTTCCTTGCTGTCGCGCTTGTCCAGCGCGGCGAGGCTGAAGTTCTGCTGCTGCAGATACGGCGTCTGGCCGCCCTTGACAGGCTTCAGATTCATCTTGCGTCGCGCCTCGTTGGGCGCGAGGATGCCTCTGTTGACACCTTCTCCGTACGTCTTGAACTGCGTGGCGGTGTCCATTCGCAGCAGGTCGTCGAGATCGAACTCGGTGCCGGAGTCCTGGTTCGCCGTCACCAGTCCCAGGCCGTTGTCGAGAACAGACTCTACACCCTCGATCAGCGCCTGCAGACACTGCGAGTAGTACATCTGATAGAGAGCCTCCACGTTGCTGTAGCTCGGGGTCGGCCCGACACCGACCATGAAGCCCGGAACGTGAAACGCGGAGCAGACCTGCTCGCTCGACATCTTGAGCTGATCGATGAGCTGCGCGTCCACCGCGCTGATGGTCATCTTCTCATACTTCAGTCCGTCGCCGAGAACCGCGACCTTTCCAGCGTTCGCGCCGGTGTAGTTGTTGTCCCAGTGATCCTTCAGTCTCTTCGCAGTGTCCGGATCGATGAGACCCGGTGCCGTGAGAATTCCACCGGGCCGACTTCCGTTCTGGAAGAACCGCGTCGAGTTCTCCTGAATGCGAAGACCCTGCACGGCGGCCAATCCACACGCGGTGATGGGACTGACGCCGCACAGCGGATGATACAGAGGAACATGAACGTCGTGGAAGATCTCGGACGCCGGAACCACGACCTGATCCTTGTCGACGCCCGCGAGATTGCTGGTCGAGAGCTGATAATAGACTTCTCCGTCCGACGTTATCAGCACCTTCGTCAGCATGGGATCCAGCACGTAGCCCGCGACCACCACGTCGCGATTGTCTCGCTCCTTGAGAACGTAGGTATTGCCGTGAATCATCTTCGAGGAGATCCACGACTCCACGAACTTCTGCCGCGTCTGATATCTGTTCGGCTTGCGAAGAAAGGGACTGAACGAGGAGTTCTCAGCCGGAGCCCAGACTCCGTCCCTGTCCCTCTCGACGTACCGAAGCTGCAGCTTGCCGATGTCGCTGGCGATCAGCGTGATGCAGGAGTAGACCGTGCTAAACGTCAGCACGTTCTCGAGACGAACCTCTATGTTCCGCTGCCACGCTCCCGTGAACGGCTCCATGATCGTCCCGAACGACCAAGCTCCCCATCGGCTGGGAGACTGGACGTACGAGAGGCCGGGGGGAGGAGCGGCCTTTCGGACCGAGAGATCGTACCCGAGTATCCTCATTCGTCTGTCGCCTTCATGTCGCGGCGCATGTACTCGCGACGTCTGCGTCTGGGAGCACCCTCAGCCTGCTCGGCTGGCTGCTCCTCGGACTTCGGCTCCTCGGCCGACATGCTTCTAGTCTCTAGACTGGGAGCTGGTGATGGAGTTGGCTCTTGGGCGGGAGTCGCCCTCGGTGCTGGCTGGGACCGCACCTCCTCGGCCTTTCCCAGGCCGACGAGAAGATTGGCGTGACTGTCGTCCGCCTCGAACTCTTCTCCTGGATGGCGAGTGCGACTGGCGTAGTAGACTTCTTGCTTGGCCTTCAGCTTCTTCATGATCCTAGACCTCGTGGCTCGGTTGAAGCGTGAAGAGACGGACTGAGTGACTGAGCCACGCAGCCACCAGTCCGTCCCTCACTCAAAGTAGAGCCCCGCGAGGGTTAGCTTACGGAGCTCAGCTAGAGCTCCTATTCTGCGTACTTCGTGTTCTGGATGAACGCGACAGCCGTCGACCGACGCTTGCCCCAGTTAATCCAGCGCTCGGCGCGAACGCCGGTCATGTTCATCTGCCAGAGGCTGACCATGTTCGTAGACGCGGTCGGCGGAGAGTCAGGCGCCGAGTCCATCTGGACGGAGGCCTGATTGCTCGCGTCGATCACGACCTGACCGTCGTCGGCCAGCATGATCTCGTTCGCCTTGAGGAAGATGATGAGACCGCCGTCTGCGGGCGATCCGCCGGTAGCCATGCCGAGGTTCTCCGAGGTGATCACCGGATAACCGAGCAGCGATCCGCCGTCGGAGGTGATGTTCGGGAACACGGACTGACCGAGAGCGTTCTGCATGATCGACAGAGACAGAGCCTGCGTCTGCGTCATGAGGAACACGCCACCGGCTGTCGAGAGGTTGTTCTGGAAGTAGTTCGCGAACAACGTCTTGATGTCTGCGCGAAACGCAGACGCGGTGGTGCCGGACGGCGTGACTGGCGTGACGCCGTTCGTGATCGAGGCCGGCGACACGTTGGTGACTGCCGCCACCGCAGGGTCGACGAACTGACGATCGAGGAACTGCGCCATCGCGTCGACGAGGTCTGCGCGTACGACTTCCTCGGCCGCAGGGTTCGAGAAGCGAACGAGCTCGTCCGTGAGGACGACGATGCCCGCTGCCTTCGCCCAGCGAAGAGTGACCGTACCGAAGGTCATCTGGCTTACCGGCTTCGGTGCGTTCTCGCCGACCCAGTTGACCGTCGTGCCGCTCAGGGCGGACGGCATCTGGATGTTGAAGGGAACGCGACGAAGGCCGGGAATCCGACCGAGGATGGTCGCCGGACGGAGCAGACCGATGAACTCCGACGCCATGATGTTGTACGCGACGAGCGGAGCTGCCCATGTCGCGTCTGTCGTGGTGCCAGCGCCGATGGCCGCCTTCTGCGCCATGAGAGGATCGTTGCGGAGAGTACCCGCAACGTCCATCTCGATGGAGTTGAAGATCTCGGGCATCTGGTCCTTGAACTGCTTCGCCATGTTGAGCGCCTTGGCGGTGTCGCCCTTGGACGCCGCGAGACACATGACGTAGCGAATGAACGCCGTACCCTTCGGCACGTTGGCGTTCGGACCAACCACGCGAGCGCGAACCGGCTCGATCGTGGTGCGCTGCTCGCGCGTCTCGACCGTTCGGTTGTTGTTCTGCGCGGGCTCGACGCGCTGAGCGTCTGCGAGCTGCTGCTTCTCGAGGCTGTTCAGCCGGATCAGATGCTTGTCGATCTGAGCAACCTCCTGCTCGAGAGTGTCGTACTCCTCGGACTCAGCCTGATTGAGGGTCGTGCCCGCCTCAGCCGCTGCATCCATGATGGCCTTCATCCGGGCAGCTTTCGCGGCGCGAGTTGCCTCGAACCCGGTGATCTGTTCTCTGATAGTCTTCACCCTAGTCTCCTGTGAGGCGATCATCTCGACAACCGAGACGGTCTTCGCCGTGGTTCCCGTAGCGCCGGGACGTTGGGGTCTCAGCGACTTCGGATCAGCGTTCTGGCCTATCGCGGCCTGCTGCGCTCCGACGTCAAGAGACTTGATCATCTGGATCGTGGCCTCGGCGTTAGCCGGGATCGTCACCAGACTGAGCTCGTAGACTTCTGTCTTCTCGAACCGAATGCCGTCGCTCTCCTTCATGAAGGCGTACTCGAGAGCACGGAAGCCGATGGACACAGACGCGACCAGACCCGTCTTCACGGAGTCCCACGCCTCCATCAGTCGGTCCTTGAGGCCCGGCGACTGAACCTTCTCGGGGTCCACCAGCTGAGCCTCGAAGTCGATGCCGTCCTCTGTCGGCCTGTCGAACTTGACCATGCCGACTGGCTTGTCGTGCTTGTGCTGCCAGAGCAGCGGCATCGGGTTCTTGAACTTGACACCGAGAGGCTCCACTATGTCGCCGACCCTGTCTGTGGTCGGAGTCGTGGCGGTGCCGCGGATGATCCGCTTCTCCTCGTCGATCGACTTGATGACGAGAACGCTGTATGCTCTGTTCTGAGTTGTCATTCTCTCCTCTCATCCGGCGGTCATTCGACCACCACGATCGTCCGCGCAGAACGAGTCCCCGCACAGAAGATATTCCTTCTGAGGCGGCTCGGGAACAGGTGTCGGCGCGGGCGTCGGCTTCGGCGTCGGTGCTGGAGTGGGCATCGGCGGCGGAGTCGGCGTCGGCGCTGGAGTGGGACTAGACGCGCAGCCCGAGAGGGTCAGCGCGAGAGCCAGCGTGACGGAGCTGACTCTCGCGTGCGGACGACTGGTTGTCACCAGTAGTGCCCGACCAACTCCCTCGTACGGGAGTTCCTACGTCGTCGGCGTCGCGGCGACCGCGGTGCCGAGACGAGATAGATGTCTACTCTCACTGCAGCGGCCTCCCGAACAGCTTCCATCCGATTATCAGGAACAGAAGAAACTGTATGATCGTCGCTCCGGTGACGAAGATGGCTGCGTGAGGCCACAGATAGATGAGGCCGAGAACGAGCCACAGCAGCATGAGGATCCAGTAGGCGATTGCCATAGGCATAGTAAGATCTCCTTCTTCAGCCCCCGAATTGTCACACGAACATCATCTGGAACTCTTTGGGCTTCTCCTCGGTCGTAGCCTCCGCTATCGCGCTCGCCATCGCGAGCGAGACCATGCCGTCGATCCGACCTCGGCTCTTCGCCTTGCTCAGCTTCCGGTTCCCCGCGGGATCCTTCTGCACGACGGCGTTGTGAGCACACATGTTTAGGACCGGGTTCTTCCCGTGAGCCAGCTTCTTGTTCAGCACGAGAGCCTCGAGACTCCGCAGGGCCGGGGACATGGACTGGAAGCCCTGACCGAACTCCTCGAACAGGGTCTCCAGCTCCTTCTCGGTGAAGCCGCACTTGAGGAGCCAAGGCTTCAGGTGCCTGTAGTTCCAGCGGTCGAACGCTATCTTCTTCACCTTGAGCTCGGTACATATCTCGCGAAGACGCTGCGCGACGTACTCGTACTCGACGCTCTTTCCGGGCGTGAGCTCGATGTATCCCTCCTTCGCCCAGACGTCGTACTGCACGCGGTCAAGGCGAGAGCGCTCGGCTATCCCCTCCTCGGGGAGCCAGAAGTAGCAGTGGACCTGCCACACACCTCGCACCATGAACAAGAGCACGAGCGCGGTCAGGTCGCTCGTGGCCGAGAGATCCAGTCCCGCGAACACCAGCTGACCAGCGTACTCTTCCAGGCTGACGGGCTCCGCGCCGCACGCCTCCCAGGTGATTCTCGAGACGAAGGGGGATGTGGACTCCACCCTCTGATTGAGGATCAGGTTGCGATAGTCGGCCTCCAGGCTCGGCATCCGCTTGGCGTCGGCCGCCATGCGGAGAACCTCCTTCGTGTTCATGAACTCGTCGTAGGCGGGGTTCGCCTGCTTGATGGTCGTGAGCGCGAAGGGGTCCGCCTCCGTGTCGGCGGTGTAGAGCTCGACGATCGTGCAGGGGTCGTTGTCCTCCAGCGCGTCGTCGATGAGAATGCTGAGCAGGTCGTTGTCCGTCGGCGCCTGCGTCGAGATTATGATAGTGAGCGGCTCCTCCTGCGCGGCGCTCGCCGTCTCCAGCGCGGAGTAGAGCTCGCTCTTCGGTCCGCGAGCCTGCCCCAGCTCGTCGTGAATGGTGAGCGCTGGGCTCAGGCCGAAGCTCGTCTTGACCTCCGCCGAGAGCGCTCGGTACTTGGTCCCGCGCTCGGGGCAGAGTATCTGCTTGACCGTGTCGCGAACCACGCAGAACGGCGACAGCTCGGGCGACATGCGTATGATCTTGGCCGCGAGCTCGAAGATGACCGCCGCCTGCTCCTTGGACTGAGCCGTGGAGTACTGCTGCGAGTTCTGCACGGCCTCCGGACCCACGATGTGCAGCAGCAGGATGAAGGCCGAGAGAGCCGTCTTGGCGTTCTTGCGAGCAACGCTGAATATCGCTCGGCGGGTGCCCGCCGGATTGTCGTATATCTTGATCATGAAGCGCCGCTGGAACTGCGACAGCTTCACCTTCTTGCCCACCAGCTTCCCCTCGGGGATGCGGCAGTTCTCCTCGATCCAGCGGATGTTCCGCTCGGCGCGGGTCTCCGTCCGCGTTGGCCTCTTAGCCTTAGTCTTCGGCTTCGTCGTCATCCGCGACCGGCTTGGCGTCCATGTCCCAGGGCTTCACGACCGCCGACTTGGCGTGCTTCGACTTCTTTCTGTCGAGCGTGGACTGCTGCGTGAGCCTCATCTTGGTGGCGAGAGTAGCCACCATCTTGGTCTCCTTGAGCTCGAGAGCGTAGAGCGCCTGATCGACCCGCTGCTCGGTCCTGATCTTCTTGGCGATGGACCTAGCCCTCATCACGTGGCTGCAGTACTGCTCGAGAATGGCCAGCGTCTCGGGTCTGAACCAGTCTGCGGGCAGCGCCTCCACGGTCTGTCTCCATATCAACGCCTCGTCCTCCCCCATGCGACTGGGTGGTGAAGGTCTCGCGACCCCCATCCCCTCTATCACCTTCAGGGACTGCCTGCCTCTGCCGTGTAGGACGCTCATGCTGATACTCGTCTCACTTGTGCCTGCGCTGCGGGAAGTCGTCGGGAAATTAAGGCCTCTCGCCGGGGTCTCAAAAAGGGGTCATTTAGGATGCCGGGCTCCCGTCGCCGGTGTCTGGAGTCGTCGCGAAGATCTTTCGTCCCACCCCCCGGTGCCCCTCGTCGTCATCATTGTTGATTTCATTTTTGAAAATCGTTTCGTATCGGCCAACCGTCTAGTCCTATCATCTCTCCTCGTCCTCCCTTCTCGAGAGACTGAGCAACTGAGTTATGACACGACTCACACAGAGACTGCAGAGGAGACGAGCAGAAGATGTTCCAGTTGCCGTTGTGCTGCTGCAGGTGGTGTGCCACGGTAGCGACGACGACCTCTCCTCGTGCACCATGCATCTCACACAAGGGATGCTGTGCCAGTTGATGCTTGCGGCGTGCTCTCCACAGAGCAGTACTATAGAAGCGATGGGCCACCTCTGTATCTCCTAGATGGTAGACATGGCTACCGCACAGGGGTCCACTATACCCACAGTGCCTCTCAGCTATGCGCGAGCAGCCCTGCTTAGGCTACGCGCACGCTGGTCTGGTCTATCTCGACAGCGAGAGACCTATTCATCATGCTCAGTAGAACGCGACATCGGTCCCGTGCGGTGAGCTGCTCTACCACACCGAGACTATCCTTGAACGCACCATGCACCACTACGACAGTGTCGCCTACAGCAGCAGGCTTCTGCAACACGATAAGACCCCGACGGTCTTCTTTGGCCCTCAGGGTCTCTATGTCTCTGTCGCTCATGCGGGTAGGAACACCGTCGCAGAAGAAGAGCTTCCTTATTCCGCGAGTGTTGACTAAGCGCTCCCAGCCGTCTCTCACCATCACGAAGATATATCCGGGAAACAGGTACTCGCGTCTCTCGGTAGTCTTCCTACGCACCGCAATCTGCGGTAGATAGAATTGAAATCCCTGACGCTCTATGTGATGTGCTGCTCTCTGCTCTTCGCAGAACTTCGTGGCTGCAGCCGTCCAGTATTTTGAAACCAAGACTTCCTCACCGTCCAGAAGAAGTTACTTGGGTCTATCCGAATAGCGTGCTTCCTTTGATTTGGCAAGGACCGGGGGTTGAATACCCTCTCCTATAGCTGTCCAATGCCGCCTATCACTTTATCAGCCCTATACACTTTTTGCCGCTTAAAGTAAGATGAGAATCCCCACTGTTTCTCAAAAAAGTGATAAGCTGATAAAGTGCTTATAACTACTAAAGAAACGATCTAAAAAATCTGATAGCTGGCTGATAGCGAAGTGATAGGTGATAGCGACCATTACCTCCATCACGAGCAAAATATTTTAATGATCTCAAGCACTTTATCACTTTATCACTTTATCAGCCCATGACCTCAGAAAGTCGGAAAAACGAAAATTGAAAACTCGTACAGTAGGACCTATTGGCAAGAAGTCGGACATCCTGCTCGGTGTCATTTGACGTACCAGACGTCGCCATATATTTTTGAACATGGAGACACTTTGGGCTTGCGGCTCACAAATCCCCCGGTGCAGGCTGCGGCGGCCTAGGACCTACCAGTAGTCGCGTATCAAGCCTACCGGCAGTAGAGGGAGCCACAGATGCTAGAGAGATATCGTCACGTCATATCACGAGTACGTCCAGGACTTCAAGTCGAGATGCTGCGCTACTTCGTCGAGCGCGGTCTGGTGCCGGGGGACGCTCCCGGTCACAGCTTCTACGACGTGCTGAGAAGGGCGAGGCTGATGCAGGCCGACGTCGTTCTCTGCGCCCTCAGGATCAACAGCACCAGCAGCCTCGCGCTCGCCGAGAAGCTGGTAGGCAAGCGCATTCACGTTTGTCCGCCGATGCTCATCAGGTGGACCTCGCCGGTCAAGGCCACCAGACGGTCGGGGGACGACCGCGTGGTCACCCACGTTCGCAAGCCTAGATCAACAGAGAAGGGTCGCACGCGTCTTCTCTCGGCGTCCATGTACGACAGGATGGCCAGAGCGCAGACCGGGATGACCGTCTCGACCCTGCTGGCCCGAGGCCTTCGTCGCAGAGACATTCGCATCGCCGTCAAGCGCGGCTATCTCAGGATAGCGTAGGGGGGTGCACGTGACGAGGAGAGTAGGAGTCGAGAGACTAGGTGCCAGAGGTCCCGCTCCCGGAGAGGGAGGAAGACCACCGTATCGCGCAGCACTGGACAAGCTGGTGGACGCGTGGGAGGCACTGCCGACCGGCGACTACAGGATGAACCGAGCCGGAGCCGAGAGACTGCAGAGATGGCTGAGCGACGACATGGCACCGGCGATAAGAGACGCGCGAAGAGTTCTGGGAAGGGAGACCTGACTATGTTTCAGTTCTGGATTGGATACGCCTCGGCGGTCCTGACCTACCTCGCGACAGGGTTCGTCTTCGGCCTCGCGGTGGTCTTCTTCAACTTGGCGCGGTTCCACGCGGGCGGCTTTCGGGTGTGGGACATGGTCAAGCACGTCGCTCTGGTGACGGTCGCTTGGCCTGCTGCGGTGCTGGACGCCTACGCGATAGCGATAGAGAAGGAGAGACGGTGATGGGAGTCTCTTGTCAGGTGATAGCGCTCCGCGCCGAGGACGAGGAGTTCGAGAAGAACTATCGGGTGCTGGTGGCGTGCAGGGACGCCGACGTGGACGTTCCCGAGCAGGTCGCGGCGTACTTCGGCCGGGAGGCCATGCTCTACGAGCAGCCTGCGGCGGTCGCCGAGCACGCGCTGGAGGTGGAGATACCGACGGTGGTGCTGGAGAGAGGCGGCGGCTCCGAGGATCGCGTCGTGGAGCTCGCGAAGCTTCCGAAGAGCGTGACGCGTCTGGTGTTCAGGATGTCGTGGTGAGCAGGCAGCAGTGGAGAGAAGTCTGGTGCGCGGTCTTCGGTCACGACTTCCGGTGGCGGTCGTACTTCCTCACGCACTGGACCTGTCGCAGATGCAGAAGAGTCATTCCCAGAGCAGACGTGGAGGAGCAGAGATGAGCGGTGGTCACGTCTTGACGATAGTCTGGCTGCGCTGCGTCGATCGCGACACGGCGAACGAGTGCTGGGTCGTGTGCAATCAGATCGACGAGGGAGCGGTCCCGTTCGTGAGCATCGCGTCCGTCGCGACGGTCGAGATGGAGCGAGCGATGGACGAGGCGTACAGAGCCAATCTGATCCACGAGCACAGACCGTGGAGGAGATACCATGCGATGGGGATGGCGTTCAGAGCGGCTATGACCGCGATCAAGGAGACGAGGCGATGAGCCACAGAGACGCGATGCAGAGAGCAGAGACCGAGATCGCCAAGCTGACCGGCAAGGTCGAGCGGCAGGAGATCGAGCACAAGAGGCTTCGGGACAGACTCCGTGATCAGGAGTCGAAGATCTCCAGCCTCGCGGCGAGAGTCTGCGAGCTGGAGAAGAGCACCAGTCCGCACGCTCTGGCGGGGATGAACTGATGACAGAGATCTGGTGGACGGTGGTGACTGTGGCAGTAGTCGGCGTGATCGAGCCGAGAGCCGGGTTCGCGTTCGTCCTTCTGGGACTGATAGCGTGGAGGCTGACGTGACAGACCGCAGAACCTTCGAGCGCACCTGCGACGTCTGCGGCAGGAAGAGTCACAGGACGGAGATGTGGACGACGATCAGCTTTCAGCCGACGGTGATGACGATGCCGAGAGAGCCTGAGGACCGACACGTGTGCATCAGGTGCAGACACGAGCTCGACGAGCTCCTGGAGAAGCTGAAGAAGGAGAAGGGATACTATGGCTGACAGAGGCAGATCGATGGACCTGGAGCTGATCAAGTCGCTGACCTACGCGCATCGCGTGCTGAGCGACTCGACGAGACCGTCGGCGGACCGCGCGGACGCCGCTGCCCACATAGAGGCGCTGATCATGCTGGAGGTGAAGAAGGTGCTGGTGGAGAACTGACATGGGACACTATGATGATCTGTACGCAGAGACCGAGCGCGAGGATCGGGCGAGAACCGCTCGGGAGGCCGCCAGCCTCTCGAGCAGGCACAGGGTCCCGGTCCTGAGCCGAAGCACGTTCAGGGTTCTCGGCGTCTGCGAAACCTGCGCTAATCTGGTGTACTCAGTTCCGAACTGGGGATGTCGGAGCCACTTCTGTCCCCACAAGCCGTAGACGAGAGGAGAGCCACATGGACGCAGAGGTCCGAGGAGTCATCAAGGTGTGCGCGTCGGTGTTCGCGATAGTCGTCGTGATCATCGGCTCGGGAATGGCGGGATGTCCCGTCTACAACGTCTGGTCGGCCGGACTGGCCGGTCAGGCTCAGCTGCGACAGGCCGAGCAGAACCGACAGATCAAGGTTCAGGAGGCGCACGCGACGCTGGAGGCCAGCAAGCTCCTGGCGCAGGCCGAGATCGAGCGGTCGAAGGGCGTGGCCGAGGCGAACAAGATAATCGCCGGTGGACTGGGAGGTCCGGAGGGATACCTTCGCTACCTCTACATCCACGCCATGAGCGAGAACAAGAACACGCAGTACGTCTACATCCCGACAGAGGCCGCGATGCCCGTTCTAGAGGCGCGTCCGAAGCCGTGGATCAGGGGACCGCAGTGATCTGCATTCTGAGATACGCGTCCTCTCCGGTCGAGACGTGGGTCGGCACGGGTCCCGTCAGGGGAGAGCTGATAGGATGGATCATCTCGACGGACGTGGACGACGCCCGTCGGCAGGCTCACATGGCCGGAGAGAAGGATCTCGCGGAGCTGCTGTACAGACTGACCTTCATGCCGAGGCCCGGACGATACGACCTCGGGCCCGAGTTCGTGATGCTGGTGACGTGATGGAAGAGATAGTCGGAGGCCTGATCGGCGTCGCGGTGGGAGGAGTACTGGTATTCCTCATCTGCGAGGCCGTCAGCAGATATCTGATCCGGCGAGAGTTCCCGGAGAAGAGAGTAGAGGACTACTTCTGGTGGAGGAGCGAGGAATGAGCGAGCACGAGGAGCTGGACGACCTGATAAGGCGGAGATGGACGGAGCTGGGATGGAAGCCGCCGCACAGATGGGACTACGAGTTCCCGAGCAACACCTGGGAGGAGATGCGCTGGTTCGTGCGATGGCCGCTGCTGATGGGGACGCTCGTTCTCTTCGGCGTGCTGCTCTCGCTGCCGTTCGTGGCTCCTTGGTGGCCGCGATGAGGTGCGTGGAGGAGTGTCCGTACGTGCAGACCGAGTGCGACAACTCGCCGATGTGTCCAGGAAGGGAGACGACCATGACGACTCTGCTCAGCGTGACCACGAAGGACGGCAAGTACACGGTGACCCAGGAGCAGGGCGGACGCGTTCGTCTTCTGCGACACGGAGAGCCGTGGCCAGCGGGCGAGATGGCCTACGTCGGGTCCGGTCTCGTGCTGGCCTTGGCCTACGAGCTGGAGGCGGCCAGAGCCGCGCTGCGCTTCTACGCCGATCCGGCGAGCAGAGTACCCGAGGACGACACGCCGCTCAACCGCGACGGCGGACGAAGAGCGCGCGAGGCGCTGGGAGTAGAGCCATGAGACTGGTCGAGTTCAACTATCCGACGGGAACTCCCGTCCTGATCAACGTCGAGCGAGTCGTCTCACTGGAGCCGACTGCTATGGGAAAGTTCACTCTGATGCGATGCGACGACGCGTACTACACGCTGGCAGCAGAGATGGAGACGGTGAGGCGAAGACTGGAGGAAGAACCATGAGATATCTCACGGATCTAGTGTGGATCGGGAACACGCTGTATCCCAGATGGTTCGTGTTCATGGTGATCGCTGCTATCATTATTCTCATATCAGGAGCACTTTCATGGCTGACGAGGTGAAAGTTCACGTGGATCTGGCGGACGTAGACCCCGCGATTCCGCAGGTCGATCGCTGTCCGGAGCATCCGGACGCCGAGCCCGAGATGGGATACGGAGCCGCAGGCGGAGGCATGGGCGTCTACGTCTACTGCAGCGTCTGCGGCACCATGCTGAGCAAGACGCAGGACGAGGGAGCTTAAACATGGAGCAGGAAGCACCAGTCGCCTCGGTGACACTTCACCAGATGACTCTCACGCCGGATCTTCTCTACGGATGGCGAGCCGACGACAGCGGCGCATACGTCGATCTGGTCCGCAGATGCTTCGTGGTGGAGATGAGAGCTCTCCTGGATCTCGGCGACCAGGAGGACCCGAGCGTGCCTCGCGTCGCCACGATCAAGTGCAATCGTGTAGGTCTTGGTCTGTGGTTCACCACGGATCATCCGCGACTGCGCTACGCCTACAAGTGCCGAAGCATAGACTCGGCCCAGATAGACGTGATCGGCGACGCCGCGCTGTTCGAGGAGGACCTCAGCGGCGACTGGAAGAGAGTAGTCACGTCCCAGGTGGCGAGAAAGCAGCTGAGGAGACCGCATGTCTAAGAGAGTAGTCGACCTGAAGAAGTACGGAGCGATAGGCGACGGCGTGACCGACGACACCGACGCGGTCGCGCGAGCCGTCAGGGCGGTCAAGAGATCGGGCGGCACGCTGCTCCTCCCGGTGGGGACGTATCTGATCAGAGGCCCGATAGACTTCCCAGGACCCAAGAAGAAGAAGCAGCGAAGGAAGAGGCGGTCGTGACGGAGGCCGAGAGAAGAGAGCTGCAGGACGTGGCCGACGGCGTGCTGCCGATCGACATGAGATCAGAGAAGAGACGCGTGAGGCTGAAGATCTACGGCCTCGCGTGGCGCGAGCTGTACTACCCGTGGACTTGGCACCTGACGGACGAGGGCCGAGAGATCTTAAACCAGAGGAGAGAAGCATGAGGAAGAAGTCAGCGACGAAGAAGATCAACGCGGTGATGAACACCTTCAAGGCGCGAGCCGACTCGGATCTGCTGCTGTGCAGAGCCGTGGTGGCTGCGCACAACGAGCTGATCCAGGCGATAGCCAGAGCAACCTCGGCCGGACTTCGCGTCGAGGCCGGGCGCGACCTGGGAACGCCGATCCAGGTCTACAGACCGATAACGCAGGAGACGCACGACAGACTGTCCAAGCTGGCCACGTGAGGAGACTGGAGCCATGAAGAAGCTGAGATCTGTTCTCAGAAGGATCCTGTGCAGTCATCGCTGGAGCGCGTGGAGGAGGGACGATCCGTACCTGCGAGCAGTAGACTACTTCGACATGCTCCGGCTGGCGAGCGAGGGTCCTCGTCTGGTCTCCACCTGCGAGAAGTGCAGCAAGACGAAGACGAGGCGAACATGAAGACCATGATCACCATCATAGCTGGCGACGGACGCAGACACGCCGCTGCCAGCTTCGAGGTAGATCTCAGATGGCTGGCGCTCAAGCCGGAGGAGGTCGACAGAATGCCGCGCTTCCGCTGTCGCTATCTTTGCAACATAATGATGAGCGATCCTCTCGGTCACTTTCAGTACTTCGCCGAGAACAGAGGACTGAAGGGCAGACCGAAGAGTCGCGGCAGCAGACTAGCGACCAGACGCAGACGAACGATAGCCAAGAGGAGATGAGCCATGACGCTAGAGATCCCGACCCGACGCGGCTTCGTCGGCGGACTGCTGGGACTTATCGCCGCTCCCGCGATAGTCAGAGCCAGCAGTCTGATGCAGATACGAGGAGAGCCGCTGATACTCACTAGTCCACTGCCGCTGATCGGCGAGCAGACCAGCCAGTTCATGGTCACTGAGCTGCAGATGAGCAGTCTGCTCGACAGCATGTCTCAGTTCAGGGCCAAGCTGGTGGAGGTCACCGGAGTAGACAGAGCTATGCTGCAGCCGGTCAAGCGCGTCGACATCTTCGACAGCATGTCCTTCACGCACGTGATGAAGAGAGGCACCGTCAGCTCCCACGGCTGCCACGGAGACTATCGCAGAACGCAGCTCATCGACGCTCCGAGGCGCGAGGTCACCGTGGAGGGGAGCTGCGAGCTGCTCGGGATGCTCCGAGCGGGCGACGTGGTGACCGTGGACAATCTTCCGGGCGGAGAGACCCGATACACGATCCCCCGGTCAGCCGGGGGGAGGAGGGAGACGTGAGGGAGACGGATTTCTGGAGAGCCAGCTTCCTGGCTGGATGGGTAGTCGCGAGACTGGCAGACGGAGAGATCTGGCGAGCGACGTATATCCTATTTGCTGGATTGTTTCTCATGGTACTTCTCAGACCTATCGACGAGGTGATCAAGAGGAGATCTCAGACGTGAGAGTACACTGCGACGAGTGCGGCAGGGACTTCGAGAATAGATACCGAAGCACGCTCTGTCCCCATCGGGCGTTTCCCGCGAACGACGGGCGCAACAACTTCAAGACGCATCCTGAGGCGTTCATCTCTGGTGGCTCCGGCGTCTGTCCGGGATGCGGCAGCAACAACACCTTCGTCAGCGAGGCCGGGATCCCCAACTGCCACGACTGCGGGTTCACGCCGTGAGCAGCAAGCCGCAGCCGAGCTTCAGCGTCATGGGGAACCGTCCCACAGGGCGCTTCCGGATACGCATCGCCATGTTCTTCTTCCCTGTCGTCGAGGAGCTCTGGGAGAACCGCGACGGCGAGTTTAGATGGAGGCGTCTGTCCTGGATGCACTCCGTGGAGTTCGAGGAGAAGAAGCTATGAAGCGACTGAAGGTCATAGGCGGACATCACGACGGGCAGTACGTCTCGATGGAAGACTACGAGAAGATCACTCGCCTGCCAGAGCGGAGGTCCACGTCCGCGGCCATGATGGGCAGCTTCCAGGAGTCGCCGACGATAGAGGACTCCGTGAGACTGCACGTCTACACGGTTCACAAGATGAGCTTCGCGAAGGGAGACTCGGTGGAGGTGCTGCTCCCCGAGGGCGGAGGCGGGATACCTGCGGCCCTCCGTCTGCTCGTCGAGAAGCACGGCGAGTACTCCGCCTCCGCGAGCGCGAGGAGGATGCTGGCTCGCAGAGTCAGGGAGCTGGAGGAGCAGATCGCGCTTCTGCTGGGATCGAGAGGAGACAGGAGATGACGACGAGAAAGGTCTACGTTCTGGTGAAGGGTCAGGGCGAGTACTCCGATCGCAGCGAGGAGCCGTATCGGGTCTATCTCAGCGAGGAGAGGGCCAAGGCGGCCATGACGGCGGCCGAGAGGATCTCTGACTCCGTCGTCAACGATTTCTCCGGCATGGGGATGATGACCTACGAGGAGCGTCGCGAGAAGTATCTCGTCGCCAAGAAGGCCGCGCTGGCGGAGTACGAGAAGCTCGGCTTCACCGGACTGGACGAGGATGGTCTGGACGGCGACGAGGACTGGGCGCTGCACGAGGTGGAGCTGGTAGAGTGAGCGAGAGGACCATCTGCGTCTGCGCGTGCTGCGGCGACGTGTTCGTCACGACGGTGACCGACGAGGAGGCGATGCTGGAGTTCACGATAGACTTTCCAGACGAGAATCCGGCAGACGTGGTGACGGTCTGCGACGACTGCTACGAGGCGCTGACCGAGAAGAGGACCGCGCAGTGAGGCCGATCGAGAAGATCAGGAAGATGCTGGCGCTGGCTCGCGACCGCGGAGCCACCGAGCAGGAGGCCGCGTCCGCGATGGCGATGGCGTCGAAGCTGATGATGGAGCACGACGTCAGCGAGGAGGAGCTCGAGAGGCCGCCGGACGGAGGGGAGCTCTGGCACAGCGAGCTGATCGCGACAGAGGGATCAGCCTGGAGGCTTCTGGTGGCTCACGCGGTCGGCGAGCTGCACGCCTGCAGAGTTCTGGTGACGAACGAGGGAGCGAGTCTTCTGTTCGCGTCCGGGAGAAGGCTGAACGTCGGCGCCGCAGGCGAGACCTATCCCTATCTCTGCGAGCAGATACTCAAGATGCTGGAGGAGAGGAGGGAGACTCCTCAGCGGCGAACTGTCTCGTACAGCGGACCCAACTTCTTCGGCACCTTCAGCGCCGACACCACCTTCAGCTGGGGAGGATCCAGCGACTTCGATCGCACGTTCATGGAGGGCTGCGCTGCGCGGCTGGTCGAGCGAGCGAAGGAGATCGTCAAGCACAACAGACTGGAGATTCCTCCGTCTCAGGCGCTGATGGTCATCGACAGTCCTCTGGACGAGGTCGATCGCGTGTTCCAGAAGGCGGGCATCCAGAAGAAGGAGGTTCGGGTCAGCGCCGGATCCGGCACCGGAATGGGAATGATGGACGCCGACAGGATCAAGATCAAGAGGGAGATAGAGTGATGCCGGACGTAGTCTTCAGACAGATAACGATGCAGCAGCAGCGTCTGCCGGACGGGACTCTCAGACTAGTAGTTCTGGGCAGATGGCCGTCGCACGTCAGAGCAGCGCTGAGTTTTCTCAGCGGGAGCTACGTGACCGTCGAGGAAGACGGCTGCGTCAAGATCACCGTCGACAACGGATGGGCGAGGTACCGACCGATGAAGAGTCAGCCGAGCGACGCGTCCTACATGCAGCTCGAGAGAGTGGCGTACGAGAACAGAGGAGAGCAGAGATGACCGAAACTAGCAGAAGAGAGTTCATCCAGTATCTGGCCTGCGTGGCCGCAGCGTCCTCGCCGCTTCCGGCGACGGCGGAGGCGTTCGCGCAGTACTACGAGGCCAACACTCCGCACGTCGACAGGCTGGTGGCCGTCGACGAGATCTTCCTGTCGGGGACTGCGAGCAGAGGATTCCCGCTGATATTCGATCTGTTCAAGAACGACAAGATGGTGGTGCCCTACGCGATCAATCTGTTCGGCGGCATCATGAGAATATACTTCGGACCAGACCAGAAGATCGTGGCCGGAGAGAGCGACATATTCTGGCAGATGCGCAGGATCGGCGGTCTGGAGTTCGACGACGACGAGTTCTCCTTCAGTCACGTCGTCGGACACGTGACCTACATCGGCATGGACAAGGTCAGACGCTACGCTCAGTTCACCAAGCCGCAGGGCTCAATCATAGACCCGTAGGAGAAGCGCCGTGATACTCAGAACGTGCACGCTGCAGGACGCCCCTCTGCTGGAGGCCTGGGATCCCGAGGGCGAGATGTGGGTCGGGGACAAGACGGAGTTTCTGGCTGACAGGGTCGGCGATCGTAATCTCTGCATGCTCGTCGGCGAGAACGCGGTCGGCAGATATCCTCTCGCGTGGGGAGCGATCAAGCTGGAGCCAGACTGCTTCGTCCTCGCGTGGTTCGTCGCGCCGCTGTTTCGTCGGTCTGGACGCGGTCTCAAGCTGGCCAGGATGCTGGTCGACATGGTAGAAGACAGCTACGGACCTATCAAGGCTAGGATCAACGCGAACCGTCCCTACTCCGAGCGGATAGCCGTTCGTCTCGGGATGGTGCCGGAGGGCGGACTGCTGGAGACCGGAGAGAAGTGGTGGGTGCTGAGAGGGAGGTCGTGATGGGACACCAGCCGAGACCCAGACTCAGCGAGTACGGAAACCTGATGCCGCAGCCTGCTCCAGGATCCGAGGAGGAGAGATGGCAGAAGATCTACCAGCGTAGAAGAGACGTTCTTGCTGCCGTCATCGCCGTCGTGGTCCTGGTCGTGCTGGTGGGCATCCCGCTGACGATCCTGTTCGAGAAGCAGAGTGAGTACGACAAGTTCCGAGCTGAGAGAACGCTGATCAAGATCTGCGCCGACGGCACGCGCATCTACGAGTGGAAGGGAGAGCCTATGCTGAGCGACTTCACGAGAGTCAAGAGGGAGGCGTGCCAGTGAGACATCTCAGACTTCTGCATCAGTTCAACAACGACTATCGCCGCAGAGAGTTCCGCGGCAGACAGTGCGTACTTATCTCGACTGCGGCGATCTGGATCGTGACAACGCTGATCACCGGCATGGACGTCATGCTCGCGGTAGCCGCGCTGGAGCTGAGCTGCGCGGTCACAGAGGCGCAGCGGTTCCGCAGAACCGGCCAGTACATACAGACGAATGGTCACATCATGGTCGGAGCGTCCGAGCACGACGAGAGACAGAGGCATCTTCTCAGGAGGGGGTTTCAGGATGACTACACCAGAGCGCTCACGCGACAGTAACCTGCCGGCGAGAATCCTGACGATGGTCATGATCCTAGTGATAGTAGCCATCATGCTCCAGCTCAAGAGAGTCGAGACGCTGGTGCACAAGATAGACGAGAGGCTGTTCAACGTGGAGATGGCCAGATGAGCGCAGATCTTCTCACTAACCTAATTCTGATAGCCTCTATCTCGGTGGTCTCGTACTGCCTCGGTAGAAGAAAGATGCCGAGCGAGCGAACCATGATCGAGCATCTGGTCAAGCTCCGCGCCAGAAGGATGGTGGAGTTCGTGGCCAGATCCAGGATAGAAGACGAGATAAACGCCAAGGCGATGACTCTGGCAGGGAGGGCATTCAGGTCGTGATGCACGAGATCATGAGAAACCCCTGGATCTACCTCGTGGCAGCATTTCTGCTGGGACTTCTGTCCGCGATCATGGGAGTACCGCTGTGAATATGTCAGATCCAACCGAGTGGCCAGCACTGGCGATAGCCGTAGTCTGCATGGGTACGGTCGCGATAGTGCTACTGCTCATACTCAAGTACGGAGCCGCAGGATGACGCTAGAAGAGGAGACTCTGCTCGAGAGAGTGATCGAGCGAATGACGTGGAAGGAGATACACGCCTATCAGGCCGAGATGCAGAAGGGACAGTCCATCTACGAGGACGCCGGAGGCTTCCTCATGCGCGGTCTGCGCAGGCTGTTCGGTCTCAAGGAGGTGCGCTACCCGGAGATCATCAACTACCAGAACGCCGCGCGAGCGATGGTGCGCAGCCTCAAGGACCGAGAGTCCCACAAGAAGCCCAACAAGAGAAAGTCTAGGCGATGACTCATCAGGTCAAGAAGGCCGTCTGCTCCGTCTGCATGAAGGATCTAGACCGCAGCGTGCCGATAGACGCGGAGGAGATTACGTGCTTCTTCTGCTGCCAGATACGCGGCGACCCGATAGAGATCGCGAAGAAGTACTCCAAGGGTGGTCGCGCTCGTCTCCAGTGCACGGTGGACGCAATTCGCAGCGCGAACCACCTCAAGCTGGACGGCGACTTCGTGGAGTGCGGAGTCTGGATGGGCGGTCACGTCATGCTGGCTAGGATGCTCAGCCCTGATCGGCGATGCTGGCTCTACGACACGTTCGAGGGGATGCCTCCCCCGGGACCGCACGACATCAAGCACAACAAGCCGGGGGACAATCCGTACCGTGCGTCTGCGCACATGGCCCGCAAGAACGGACTGCCGATGTCGAGAGCTCCCATAGATCAGGTTATGGACGCGTTCCGGAGCGAGGGGCTGATGGACGACAAGAAGATGAGATTCGTGCCCGGACTGGTGGAGGCGACGCTGCTGATGCCGGAGAACCTCCCGGACAAGATCTCGGTGCTTCGCCTGGACACGGACTGGCACGACAGCACCAAGATGGAGCTGGAGGTTCTGTATCCTAGGCTGCAGCGCGGCGGCTATCTGATCATCGACGACTTCGGGCACTGGGAGGGCGCGAGGAAGGCGACGAAGGACTACTTCGCGGCGCACAAGATGGACTTCGGTCGCCTGCGTCACGTCGACTACACCTGCGTCTACTGGATCAAGGGAGAGACGTGATGAGCAGCACCTTCGTCTGGATCGCGACTGGAATGTACGTCGCGCAGGCTTTGGTGTATGCTCTGGAGGGCAGATATCCGCACGTCGCTATCATGGCCGGTTACGTTCTGGCCAACGTCGGGATAATCTGGAGCGTCAGCTAGGAGGAGAAGAGAGATGGCGAAGCTGCAGGTAGAGGACCTAGAGGTCGGCGACCGCGTGACGCACGCCAGCGCGGGCGACGGCACCGTCAAGAGGAAGGAGCTCAACAGCGTCACGGTCGTGTACGACATGCTCGATAAAGACGGCATACCGTTCACCTCCAGATACGAGCGCGAGTGGCTCGCGGAGTACGACTTCCTGACCAAGAAGGAGGGTTTCTAATGACCAAGAGAGTCTACATACTGTTCGGCGGCATCTGGAGCTGGGACGGCGTCGCCACGTCCGCGGGAATGAACATTCTGGCGTCGAAGCTGGCTGCGCTGCCGGACGTCGTCGTCAAGAGCTACTCGTGGGCGGACTACAAGCGATGCTTCGCCGACCAGAACACAGAGGTCAAGGCGAAGGACAAGATGATCGGGATCGGGTACTCCGGCGGCGGACCGCACATGACGATGATCGCGAACATGATGAGCCCCTACCGAGAAGTCATGGATCTCATGGTGCTGTACGATCCGTCGCCTCCGCAGTGGATGCAGCGAATTCACGGAAACGTGAAGCGAGCAGTCTGCTACCAGAACGAGTCGCCGACTTGGTTCATCTATCCTCTCGGCGCGGCCAAGCTGGAGGCGGCCAGCGACGGACCGAAGATCGAGGTCGTGCCGCTGAACATGAACCATCTGGCCGTGCAGTACGACACCGTCCTGCACGACAAGACGGTCGAGTACGTGAGGGCAGTCCGATGAGAAGCGATCCGTATCAGACGAGAGCTCGCGAGCTCTGCTTGGCAGCGGGCGTAGACCCGGACAGCCGCGTCGGCGAAGGCCGAGGAATGCCTGCGTGGTGCGCGTACAGAGACGCCGCGAGAAAGGAGCACGTCGCAGCGGAGGCGTCCAAGACGGCCGCGGAGATAGCCGTCAAGCCGCAGGATCCCAGGTACAGGGACAGTCCTCTGCGCGTCTTCGGAGAGCACGACGACAACACCATCAACCAGATGAAGAACTGCATGAGCGTGGGCAACGCCGTCGCAGGAGTGATCTGCGCCGACGGACATCTGGGCTACGCTCAGCCCGTCGGCGGCGTGATAGCCTACGAGAAGCAGATCAGCATCAGCGGCGTCGGCTTCGACATCGGCTGCGGAAACATGGCGGCTCGTCTGGACGTTCCCTACTCGCAGATCAAGGACCGCGTCGGTCCACTGCTGAGGGATATCCAGAAGGTGATATCGTTCGGCGTCGGCAGAACCAACGACGAGCGTGTGGAGCACGCCCTCCTCGACGACTCCGAGGCGTGGAGAGAGGCCGACAGGGAGGACTACCGCCAGAAGGCGGCAGCTCAGCTCGGCACCGTCGGGTCGGGTAATCACTACGTGGATCTCCTGCGAGACGAGGACGGCCTCGTGTGGATAGGAGTTCACTTCGGCAGCAGAGGCCTCGGTCACAGCAGCGCGACCAAGTATCTCAAGGCTGCAGGAGGCAAGGACGGCATGAACGTTCCGCCCGCAGTGATAGACGAGGACAGCGAGCTCGGTCGGCGCTACATAGCCGCGATGGAGCTGGCCGGACGCTACGCCTACGCAGGACGCGAGTGGGTCGTCGAGCGAGTTCGCCGAATGATCGGCGGGAACGTTCTCGACACGATCCACAATCACCACAACTACGCCTGGAGGGAGCGTCACGGAGACAGGGATCTCTGGGTCGTTCGCAAGGGCGCGACGCCAGCATTCCCCGGTCAGCGCGGCTTCGTCGGCGGATCCATGGGCGACGACGCGGTGATACTCGAGGGAGTCGACAGCCAGGAGGCCAAGGACTCTCTCTACTCCACCATCCACGGAGCTGGCAGGCTGTTCGGCCGCAAGGAGGCCAAGCGACGCTTCAGCAGGCAGGAGATGGACGCGTGGCTGACGGCGCGAGGCGTGACGCTGGTGGGAGCAGATCTCGACGAGAGTCCTATGGCCTATCGCAGACTGCCGGACGTGCTCAAGCATCACTCGCAGTCGGTCAGAGTGCTGCACACGCTGCGACCATTCGCCGTCGCGATGGCGGGAGCGGGCGAGTTTGATCCGTTCAGGGACTAGAGACATGGACAAGGTAGACTTCGTCAACTCGTTCGCGTGGCTGTACGTCAGCGTCCTCGTCGCGGCGTCGGTCGGGTTCTTGTCCTGGATAGCGGGAGGACACAGATGATCCCAGGTATGGTCTTCAAGTTCAAGCGGTCCGCCGACGGCGGACCCATGACGATCAACGGCGTGACGGTGACGAGAGGCGAGACGCTGATCATTCGTCACCCAGACGGTCGGCCGGTGGTGGCCGGCGATCTGGAGGCGGGAGTCACGTACGAGGTGGAGAACGGCGTGCTGAGAAGGATAGGCTGAGGATGAGATGCGCTTGGTGCGGCACGCCGACTCTGACTGCCAAGTCTCACCGTCTTCACACGAAGAACTGCGAGGAGCGCAGATGGTGTCAGACGTGCGGCTGGTGCGACACTCGCCACACGGACGGTAGTCCGGTCGGTGTCATCTTCTCGGACGGTCCGTTTCAGATAGGACCAGTCTGCGACAGCTTCAAGCCGAAGCCGCGCCGCTACAGAGTACACGGAAGGAGAGTTAGACTATGAGCAAGCGCAAGAGAGGAGGCGCGAGCGTTCCCTGCATCTGCAGCAAGAGCGCTCCCTCCAGGGTTCTAGACACCAGACGCAGGCAGTCGTCGGTCATTCGGCTGAGAGTCTGCGTCGAGTGCGGCAAGCAGTTCAAGACCAGAGAGAAGAGGGTGTCGTGAGCGACAGAGTCAGGCTGCTGATCAGCTGCGAGAGGTGCGGCGGGATGAGACTCACCGACTGGAGAGTACTCGAGACGACTCTCGACTGGAGGTACGTCGAGACCAGCGAGCTCGGCGTCAGGCCTCACAGCCCGGAGACCATGTGCGGCCGATGCCGCAAGCTGGAGAGGAGAGAAGAATGAAGAAGCGCAACGTCGTGATCGACGGCTTCAGGACCGCGGTCTCCGTCGAGGACGAGTTCTGGAGAGAGCTAAAGAGAATGGCGGCCAGAGAAAATACCACTCTCGGCGAGCAGGTGAGACTTGCCAGCTGCGACCTTCCTACTCACAACCGAAGCAGCGCGGTTCGCTGCTACGTCCTCAAGAGAGTCAGGGAAAAGCATGACGATAGACGGCGGACTGCGGAAGGAGTTCAGGAGACGCATCAGGGACGTCCACTGGCAGACGATCGAGAGGCTCCTGGACAGGGGCGTCCCTGACTCGAACGTCTGCTGCGACGGCGTCGACACCTGGATCGAGTACAAGTTCACTCGCAAGTGGTACGTCAAGATCCGACCAGAGCAGATCGGCTGGCACCTGACCCGCGCCAGACACGGCGGTCGCAGCGTCATAGCCGTGCGGCAGACCATCGCCCCCGGCCCTCGCCGCGGAGACGCCGTGGACGCCCTGTGGTTGATACAGGGCAGCGCGGCTGCAGTGCTGGCGGAGCATGGTCTGCAGCCGTACCACAGGGTCTTATCGGGAGGTGCTAGGTGGCCTAGGGACGTCCTGGGACGCTGGTACGGCGGACCGGGGGTTTGGCCGTGGCAGGACGTCAGAGCTGTTCTGGCGGGTCGCCGCGCGTAGCAGAAGGAGAGGCGAGATGGAGAGCAGGCAGAACGGACCCGGACCAGAGAAGGTGATCATACCGGCGTCTCTGTACGAGAGACTGAGAAAAGAGGGTCACGACATGAGGCTGTATCAGCCGAGCGAGATGATACCCGCGTGGGAGCCGGACGACAGAATGAGCTGGTGGCGCTGGCTACTCGTCGTTCTCATAGTCGCGTTCGTGGTTCTAACGGCGCGAGAGCTGTACGAGATCATCAATCATCCTGGAAGGTAGCATGTGGACCGCAGAAGAAGAGGATCTGCTCAAGCAGATGATAGCCGAGGGATTGACGGGAGCTCAGTGCGCGGCTCAGCTGCCCGGGAAGAGTAGGAACGCCGTGATCGGCAAGGTGCACCGGATGGGGGACCGGATGCCGCGCACGAACAGGCCGCGCAGCAAGAAGACCAAGGTCAGCACGCACGCCAGAGACGACGTTCCCTTCTGGCCGCAGTACCCCACGCTGACGACGAGAGGCAGGAAGGGGAGCGACATCCCGAAGCTCAGCAGCTCGGTCGAGGTCGCAGCGCCCGTCAGTCTTCTAGAGCTGGAGAAGCATCACTGTCGCTGGCCGGTGGACCACGACGGCAGAACGAAGTTCTGCGGCAGAAGTCGCTCCGAGCCTGATCCGTACTGCGAGGATCACATGTCGCAGAGTCGTCGCGGAACGCAGAAAGATCCCCCTCCCGACCCTGGATACGGGCCGAGAGGGGGATCGTTTCGGTTTCGCTAGCTCCTCATCTCTAGTCGGGGGTTGATGTTCACCGGCTCCTTCGGCCGCAGCGACATGGGACAGTCGCTCTTGGCGACGTCCGTCACTCGGTCCTGGATCTTGTGGCAGGTGCTCTCCAGTCCGAGTCCGTCCTTGAAGCTGCAGTAGTTCGCGACGAAGAAGTAGCCGAGGGCTGCTCCTATCGTTATGATCTTGATGGCTGTCATTCGTCGTATCCTCTGAGTTCGTGTGGTTCCACCTTCAGCTTGACCTGCAGAACGCACACCCATCCAGAGGGACGGGGAAATCTGCGGGGGATCGGTCTACCGACCATGATCCACTCGTCGTACTCGCCGCAGAACTCCCTCACGCACCTCTCGATGCGAAGATAGTCCTGCGTCGTAACTATCATGTTCACCCATCCGAGACGATGGGAGGGCGACACGGTCCAGGCCACGCCTGTTCGCTCGTTCCTGACCGTGATGCTTCCTAGTCTAGCCGCTGCCGTCATGAGTCTAACCCTCTAAGGTGTGGGAAGGACGGTCCCTCGGGGACCGCCCTCCTCTGTTCAGATCAGGACGTCTTGACCAGACCCATGCGCAGTAGAGTGCGGATGGTGCCGGTCTTGACCTTCTTGCTCCTGAGCGTCTTGACGCTCTGGCCGCTGTTCGTGCGAACGCGCTCGGTGCGCTCCCACTTGCCGGTCTTCTCACGGAACGGATTGGCCTTGCCTGCCCACGTGATCTTCGTGTCGTCCTCCATCTTGACGCGGGGACCAGAGGACTTCTTCGCTGCGGTCTTGGACTTCTTGGTGGCTTTCTTTGGCATGGTCTTGTCTTCCTTCTGCTTTGACTTGGTTGACTTGGATGGCTTCACGAGATCGCTGATGCGCTCGTGCAGTCGGGTGCACGCCTTCTTGCCGGTCGACAGATCAACGAACATGGTGACCGGCTTCACGTGCTGAAGCCCGACGTCGACTGCCGTCGGAACCATGTCGTTGTAGAGCTTGACTGCGGCGTCGACGGTGGTCAGCTCCTTGAGCATCGCGCCGAAGCCCTCTGCCTTCTCACCGTTTCGCTTTTCGTCCCTTGCCCGCCTTGCCTCCGGATCCGACTTTCGCTTCGCCTTGGGCGCGGCGCTTGGCTCGGGCTTCTCTGCCGCTGCTTCCGGCTTTGGAGTTAGCGGTACTTCGTTCTTCTTGGCCTCCTTCGGGTTCGGCTCGGCCTTGACCTGAGCCTCCTCCGTCTTCGCCTCCGTCTTCTGGTCCTGCGTCATTCTCGTGGCTTCCTTCTCTGAGTGTCGCGTAGCCCGATGCTATCGCGTTCTTCAGCGTGACCGGATTTCCTCCTGCTTCAAGAAACTCGGCCACGGTCTTCTCGTGGTGCTGCACGAGCAGCTCCCACCTCTTGTGAGGCGCGGTGCCCTCCTTCTTGGGGTTCTCACCCTCGAAGAGGATCACCGCGGTCTTCTGGTCAGCGGCTCCGTCTGCGGAGATCCGCTTCTCCTTCTTCTCCGGCTCCTTGATCCGAGCCTCGTACTTCTCGCGCTGGGAGCTGATCGACTCCTCGACGTCTCTGTCAAACCTACGAACGCCGTCCGGCACGAGCCAGTGAGACATGAACTTGCCGCTCTTAATGCGCGCGGCGATGAACTGTCTCAGGCCCTCCGGCTCCACGCGATCGAGGGCGATCTCCCACTGCTCCCTAGCTGGAGCGGCGGGCGTCTCGCCCTCGGACTTCTCTGCGACTCGCGCTGGCCTGTTCTTGACCAGCAGAAAGTCGGGTATGCTCAGGTCATCGCTTCTCATCGACGGCTCTCTTCAGTTGACTGGCGAGGTTGATGGCTATGCCAGCCATCACTCTGCCTCGCTCGTCGGCTCGAAGCCCACCGTCCTTGTCTGCGGCGTGCCGCAGACAGTAAGCGATGACGTTGGCGTCGTACGGCTCCATCGTCACCTGGATCTCGACGGGGCTCTTGCGCTCTACCTTCATCACTCGTCTCCCAGCTTGAGCTCGATGACCTTCTCCTTCTCGTTGAAGGCCACCTTGCCTATGACGTGATGCACGTTGCCGTCGCTCACCACGACGTCGGTGTCCGCCGGCATGTTGACCAGCGACTTTATCAGCTCGACTACCTTCACGTCTGCTCTCCTCTGGTTAAGTTGTAGTAGGCCCGAGACGCGCCGAGATCGTCTGTGACGTCGGCGGTTCCCAGATCCCTTCCGTTCTTGTCGAGCGAGATGCCGACGCCAATCACGTAGGTCGCCGTCACCTTGCCCTTGCTCACCGCCGACTTGTACGTCAGCGGCTCGCCGCTCAGGAACTCCTTGAGACTAGTCATGCTCGTTCTCCAGTGACGCCAGTCCCTTCTCGGTCAGTGAGACCGCGCGATACATCATGCTGGTGCCTCTGGCGATGAACACCTGATGCTCGCCGGGACCGTGCACCTGCGCCAGACCCATGAGAATTAGACTGGTGAGATCAGGCCCGTGACACTCGCCGTACTGACTGAAGTCCTCCCTGCCTAGCCACTGCAGAAGATCGCGCTCCTTGTCGCTGAGGATCGGCGTCTCGGGATCAAGGTGATCACCGAACTGCTCCTCTATCATCCGGTTCGTGACGCCCGGAGGAAGGTCCCATCCGAACTTACTTCTCATCCTCGCCTCCTATCAAGATGGACGCCATGAAGTTGCAGCCAGTAGCCCTCACGTCGGTGATCGTTCCGCAGTCCGTGCAGACGACGAGCGGCGTGAAGTGGTTCGGCGTGGCAGCAGTGCACCGACTTCGGCACTTCTGGCACGTCCACTTCTGGAAGATCGTCCAGCCCTCCTTCACCTTGCTGCTGGCGTTCTCCAGGACCTCCTCGTAGGGATGGTCAAGTACTGTAGTCATGTCGTAGTACTCCCTTGAGAGTTGCCCCCGGTCAGCGCGACCGGGGGTGTGAGGATGGCTCACTCTGCTGACTTCGTCTCCAGCTTGATGAGACGCTGCTCGAGCTCTCTGACGCAGTTCTCCAGACGAGCAATCGCGTCCCAGGCATCTTCTGGGTCACTCATGCGACATCCGTTTCCCAGCTCAGTCCACTTCTTGGCTCGATCGACTATGCTCATGATCTAGTCCTTGCGCTTGAGCTCTTCGGCGTGGTCGACCAGGAATTGCCTGATCTCGTCAGTCATGGTCAGCAGCTTCTCCCACTGCTCCACGTAGAGAGTGGTGGGGAAGCGTCCCAGTCCGTACAGACTGACGCCACCCTTGCCGCTGACCTTCAGCCTGAGAGGCTGTCCGCCGGACTTCTGCGCCTTGAGACGGGCGTTCTCTTCTTCGAGCTCCTGGATACGCGACTTCGCTGCAGCTTGGTTCATGTGACCCTCCTAGGTCTGTAGTAGTGTCTAGAGTAGTGTCTAGTCTCTGGTAGTCTTGAGTACGAGTTGAGGTTGGGACGCACGTCCCAGATCGATGCTCTGTATCTGTCGGGATCTAGTCTCCTTCTCCTGAGGGCTCTCACGATTATGATCGAGCCGATGTCTGGTGGATTGCTCTCCTCGTACGCGCCGATCGGTATAGAGCAGACGGCCGACGCGTCTACGCCGTAGAACACGAACTCGAACACTATGAGTCCGTCACGGTGCGTGTCCATGATCGGGACCACGCACGACTTCAAAGTCTGTCCCATCTCGCCTCCTTCTTCTAGCGTAGCTGCACTTGGGCGACGTCCTCTTGTAGACGTCCCACAGCTTGTTTCGCTCCTGAGTGCAGATCCTGCACTGACGAAAGACGCCGGGCTTGCGTCCGGCGTAGCTCTTGCGCTTCTTCCAGTACGTGTTCTCGACAGAGAACTCGTGGCCGTAGGGACAGTGAGTGGCTGATCTCTGTCCCATCTAGTCGTTCTCCACCGACTTGAGGACGAGCGACAGGCACAGATAGAAGGTGCCTGTCGCCGCGTCGTGAAGGAGCCAGAAGTTAGCCATGCCGATTATGACGCTGAGAAACATCGACGTCTGCGTCGCTGCCCACCAGAGCCACGCCAGTCTGTCCTTGACTCTGTTCATGGTCAGTCCCTCCTCTCGGGAGCTCGCACGCTCAGCGTGCTGAACACCTCTGTGATCTCGTAGACCCGATAGTGCCTGCCGGGTCCCCTCTTGCCGTATTCGGCGTGCATCTGCTCGGCCTCTCTTATCGCAGACTCCTTGTCGTCGTGGTAGCCGCAGACCATGCCGCTGGGAAACGACCTCACCTGATAGTTGATTGACATCAGTCCCTCCCGAAGCCGACTGGAAGGTCGGCGCTCTCGGCCTCGTCGGCCGCCTGCTTCGCGCTCTCTATGTCGATGCCGCACACGTCCTCCAGCTTCTGGCCGAGGGCCGACTGCTGCAGGTTCTCCGGCAGATTGTCCTTCCAGTCGCTGTACTCCTGCTGCACCTCGAGCAGTCTGTCCAGCGCGGCTGCTGCGTCGCTGGCCGCGTCCGCCCACCGCCTGGAGCGGCTGGCCTCCTTCACTCTCTTGGGCTTGGCGCGACCTACGCGACCCAGGAGCGCGTTGATCTTGGCTATGGTGGTGAGCGGCACGGCGGGAGCCGTGGGACTGTCCACGACCTCCGCCAGCAGCAGCATGAGGTCTCGTCGCTTGGGCATCTTGGACTTGCCCATGTCCTGCGGCACGCTGGCCTTGACGTCGGCGTCCGTCAGCTTGGTGGTGGCTGTCATGGCTTAGATCTCCTTCAAGAGTGTGTCGCGCTGCTGCAGCTTGAAGCGCCGCTCGTCGCGGCGCTGTCGTCCTTGATCTCGCTTGTTGAATGGCTCCTCGTGCTTGACGTACGACGGAAGGCTGTTCGCCTTCAGCGGGTTCCAGCTGAAGAAGTCGCCGATCCACGTCAGGCGCTTCCTCTTCTTGAGGATGAACCTGCGACGTCCACTTCTAAAGATGTTGCTCTTCACGGTCTCACCTCTTTCCCAGAAGGAACCCGCCGCCGCTGCCTCCGCGCGAGGCACCGCCGACCTGCCGGTTGAGGCTGACGCTGCCGCCAGCCGCGTAGCCGTGCGACGCCGCTGCTCCCATGTGGACGGTCGAGCGCCGACCCTTGCCCAAGTTCGGGAAGAACACCGCGACCTGCCGGTCGACCAGCGACTTCTCCTGCTGGTAGAGAGCGGGCAGGTTCTCTGGATTGCCCTTCGCGTTGAACTTCGGCTGAGCCGCCTGCTCCTGCTGCTTTCGCAGCTCGCCGATGCGCTCGGTCAGACGAACGAAGCAGCCGCGCTTGAAGTCCGTCCGCTGGCCCTCGGTCGCGCCGTTCTCGCGCTTCCACTGGCTGGACAGACGCTGCGTCGTGTTCACCAGATACTCCATCATCTCGCGGCACATGACGATGTTGTGCTTCCGCCCGACCAGCGTCCAGTTCTTGTTGCCCATGAGGATGGGACGCACCATGTACAGACGACAGACAGCCGACGCGAGATGCTTGCGAGCGGGCGAGATGGACCAGCCGTCGTTGAACTCGTCCTTCTCGATGCCGCTCTGCTCCTCGACGCTGAGCTGCGCCTCTTCCAGTCCGTACTGAGCCATCATCTCCGCGGCCTTGGCCGCGAACGCTGCGGCCTCCGCTTCGTTGTTCGTGCCCTCGGCCTTTGCCTTCAGGGCGCGGATCACGCGAAGGACCTTGTCCAGCCGTGACTGCTGCTCTTGACTTGTCGTCATGGTAGTCTCCTAGGTTTGATGCTTCAATGATAGCACGGCTCAGCGACGACGGATACGCTCCATCCAGTCCTCGTGGGCCAGCTCTGGGTCGGTGTAGTAGTGGCCGGTGTGAAAGCCACCGTCCTCCTTGTTGAACCAGTGAGTGACGTACTCACCGCGCTCCGTGCGGCACAGAGTCACTGCCCCCGGTGACGTGGCGGCAGCGGCGCCGAAGTGACATACGTTCACCAGCGTCCAGCCCTTGCTGAACGCTGCTTGGTTAGGACAGTAGAGTGTTGGCATGGTCAGTCCTCCAGATCTTCGTCGGCGAACGGAATGTTACCCTTGTAGAGCTCCTCGCGTCCCTCGGTGGTCATCTGCGGCCAGCCGCCGCCGTTCATGAAGCTGCAGAAGCTGTACGCGTCCCACGGTCTGCCGAACGCGGCGATGGTCTCGCGAGTCGCGCGGTAGCCGGGTTCCGCCCCCGGCTCCACGAGTTGAACGCGCCACGTGTTGCCGATGCGTCGCACGGTGTGCATGTCGGATGCTCCTACAGGTAAGAGTTGAAGACGAACGCGAGTATGATCAGCATCGACACGAAGAAGCCGATGCCGGGGGCGACTGTCTCGAGTGTTCTCACTTGCGTAGGCTCCTCTGTGTTGCGGCCACCGTGATGGCGGCAGCGTGATTGGCGACCATGTCCAGGCGCAGATTGCGCTGGACGTTCATGACGGTGTTGACGGTCCAGCTGAGGATCGTCACCGGAGTGTTGCCCTTGTCGCTCTCTGCGCAGGCCTCGAGATATCTCTCGCGCTGACGCTTCAGCTCCTCGACGCCCTCCTCGTGGCGCTTGATCAGGACGTCGATCCACTCGAGACCGCCGTCGTGGGCCATCTTCAGGAGTGCGTTGTCCCAGTCTCTTCGTGCGCTGCTATTAGTCACTGTACCCTCCTAGGGTGTCTGTGTTGAACTAGAGTGTCGCTGCGGCGCGAACGTCGCGCCAGTCGTAGCTCACCGTCTTCTTGCCGACGAGAGGCCGGATGAACCGGCCATTCGGCAGCATCACGCCGAACATGTCGCCTCGCTGAAACATCAGCACCGTGCAGCCCTCGCGGGTCTCGGTGCGGTAGACGTTCCAGTGCGCGTCTAGGTACTGACGCGCGGCTGCAGCCTGCTTCGGGTGCTGGCTCTGCAGCGCCAGCTCGTTGAGCTGCTCCTGAGTGTAGTGTCGACGGCGCGTCATATTAGTCCCTCCACCTTCATCTGCTTGCGGCGCTCCTCGAAGTCCATGCAGAACGCGCAGGACTTCTTCGCCTCATCCTCGGTGCGCTCGCGACCGTCGTGGTCGCGGCCCATGTACGTCTGCCAGTGCGGACGGTTCATGTCCTGGAGATCCCAGTAAGTCGGCATGTCGCCGTCCTTCTCGGGTACGATCTGGAACTGATCGTTGGATAGTGTCTTCTTGCCGTAGGCCTCAGCCTCCTGTGGCGTGGCGAACCGCTGGAAGCGGTCGCAGCGACTCCAGTAGGCTCGGCCGCGATGACCCTCGGCCAGCAGGTAGATGTGATACGGCACTGGATACTGACCCCACTGCGGAGCGTAGTCGGTGGTCGACATTGAGCGAATGAGATACATTGTGCTTCTCCTTATTCTGCGTAGCAGATCAGTTGACCGGAACGGTAGAAGACGCCTACCTTGTAGGCCTCGTCTACCACGATTATCTTCCACTCGTCGCACGGTCGGCAGTTGTCTCGGCCGTGCACCATCGCCCAGCGATGGGCCTCGTCGACTGTCTTGAACGACGGGCTCACGTCCTTGGTAGTCATGTGGCTTCTCCTGTTTGAGTTGACTAGATGTAGCCGTAGAGCATGGCTTCGATGTGTGACTTCTGCTCCTCGCGAGTGCTGAGCTTCATCAGCTCTCGCGCCTCTTTCTCGGTGCAGCCGAACTCATCGGCTAGGTTCTCAATTACGATCTTGCGCTTCTTCAGCGACAGCTTGTTGTACGGCATCTTTTTTCTCTTGTTCATCTTGGCTTCTCCTAGATGCGAACGGCCATGATCTTGGCGTTCTCGATTAAGCTCTTCAGCGTCTTGTAGTCCTCGATGTTGCAGTGCGGAGGGCGCGTCTGGATGATCTCCTCCAGCAGCACCATCTGCGACGACGACAGACGAACGCGCTTCGTCTTGCCCTTCTTCTGCTTCTTCGGCGCTGGCGCGGCTGCGACAGGACCGTCGGGAAACAGTACCTCGAACTGCGAGTAGAACTTCTTCATGTTGCCGCCGCGCTTCTCGATCTCGGCTACGTATCCGGCGATCTGCTTCTGCACCGTCGCTAGATCCTCGCCGTCCTGCACGGCGTTCTCGTATCCCGCGCACTCGAAGCACTCGTAGCAAAGCGGCGACGAGCGATCCTGGTGAGTGATGCGCGTGCTGCGGTCGCAGGTCGCGCACTTGAACACACCGCGACCGTCGCGCTGAAAGTGATTTGCTTTTCTCATGGTGGTTCTCCGTTTGCTTGTGCATGTATAATGTGTGATAGCCTGAAAATTGACTAACGCAGAAGGCGGAGGCTCTCGCCTCCGCCCGCTGCAATCTCTTTGTCGTTGCTCTCCTCGCCTTCCTCCGCTCGTGCCGCCACTCATCTCGCTACTGCGGATGCGGTGGTCATCTGGTGTGAGATGCGGATTTCGGTTCCTTCGTGAGCGCCTCGTCTGGATCCTGCCAGGGATCCTCTGCGCTTCTAATGTTCTTGGCTCGTGGGCTGGATACTTCCGCCCTGCGACGACGACCCTCGGTCTGCGTTCTGGTGTTCGTCTACGAGTTTCCTGCCGGTTCAAAATTCTGCCAAAAAATTTTGCTGGCCAGCAGCAGCAACGGGTCCGCCCCGTTGTATTCGCGGTGTCCTAAACCACGGTAGCTTTTTTCGGCCGCTGAAGGGCGCTCGCTACCGTAAGGAGTCTTCCCTGTTTTTGCCCTTTTCGCCCCGGGACCGAAGCCGCTGTGGGGGAGGGGAATTGGCGGGACTTGACTCTTTTCGCCGGTGCCAGTTAGGGGATGGGGTTGGAGGCCACCGCTTGCTAACCAGCACCCTCATAATAGCCTACCCCTAGGGGTAGGCCAAGCGATATTCTTAGGCTTTTATACCTATTCATAGATTGGTTCCTAGGGGTTAATGAGACGTTAATTTTTCGTCGCTATTTTGGAAGGTCAGCCCACGTGCCGGTCGCGGTTCCCCACGTCCGGCCGTACTCGGCGTCCACCATCATGGGAACCTCGAGAGAAACTATCTCGCGCATGATCTGCGTTATCTCGTTCCCTGTCTTCTCACTGGCCTGACTGAAGCCGAGCTCGTCGTGCATCTGGATGAGCGGTACGTGGCCAGCATCGTAGCACGCTCGCATGGCCATCTTGGTCTGCCGCGCCGCGCTGCCCTGAATGAGACCATTCATGGCCTTTCGACACTCGGCCCGCCGCAGTCTCTTGCCGTACCACGGATGGTCCTTGTCCCTCACCCGCTCGCGAGCCTCCTCGATCCGGCAGTAGCCCATCTTGATCTGGCCGCCGCTGCCCCATCCTCTGCGCCGCTCGTCCTCTGAGAGCCAAGTCGGCTCCCACATGTCGAAGTGAATTCGGGCTCCGTCTATCAGCCGTATGAACCCGGTGCGACTGGCCTTCTCCTGACACAGAGTGTTCAGCTGCTTGACGAACGGCATCTGCTCGTCGTACTGCGTCATTATCTTCTCGGCCTCCTCCATGCTCTTGTTGATCATGGAGGCGAACTTCTTCACGCCAGCGCCGTACGACTTCGCGAAATTCGTGTCCTTCGCTGGCTTGCGCGGCAGACCAGTCATGTCGGCGACCATGCTGTGAAAGTCGGTGCGCGGATCTGTTCTGTAGCGAGTCGCGGCCTCCAGCGCCTTCTTCAGCTTGTTGCGAACCGCGAAGTGCACTATCAGCCGGTACTCCTGCTGAGAGTAGTCCGCCGACATCCACGCCTCGCCCTCCTCGGGCAGGAACAGCCCCCGGATGAGCGTCGCCAGCTCCTCGTTCCGATGCGGCATCTGCTGCAGCGGGGGGTCGGAGTAGCTGAAGCGATAAGTGCGAGTGCCGCCCTCCTCGGACTTGAACTGATTGATGGAGGCGTGAAGCCTGCCGAGATGGGCGTAGTCTATGATGTACGACTGAACGAACTTGTGCGCGGCCTCGTGATACTCCTTCGCCTTGACCAGCATGGGAGGGAGCCAGTGCGGCGAGTCCTTCATCCACTTCTTCTCGAAGCTGCCGCGTCCAGTACCGTCGCGCGGGAACTTGATCTTCAGCTTGGTGAATACGTCCGTCATCCAGCCGTTGGATCGCAGGTCGTCGATGTCGACGCCGTGTCCCAGCTTGGAGCTGATGTCGCGGAAGGTCTCCCTAGACGTCTCGATGCAGTGTGCCTTCACCTGCTCGGCGGCCTCTAGATCTACGCGAATGCCGCGCCTGCGCATGGCGTGGACCACCGGCAGGAGATCCATCTCGAGCTGGTACGCGTCTACTGTCTTCTCCTTCTCCATCAGCGGTCGCAGCTTGTGCGCCAGCTGGAGCGTGCGAACCGCGTCGGTCTCCGCGTACTCTCCCACGAACTTGGCCGGGAGCCGCCACATGTCCGTCTTCGGATCGATGCCGTAGGACGCCGCTGCGTCTCTGAGAACTCGCTCCTCCTTGCCCGGTAGTCCTTGCCACTCGCAGAGCGCGTCGAGATTGAACTCGAAGCGGTTCTCGTCTATCATGTTGGCCATGCACGTCGTGTCGTCCACCTGGGATGGACACCCGACGCCGAGATCTACGTCGCCCCATCCCACGTCGAACGGCGCGTTCTGCATCACGAAGCGGACGCCAGCCCTCTGATGGTCCTTCTCCCATCTGGCGATCTGGTCGGGCTGGAAGCACTCGGTGTCCGGATGCCTGATCGGCGCGTAGAAGGACTCGAAGACCTCACCCTTCTTCCACGCTGCGCTGACGCCTATCACGTAGCCAGCCTTCATCGCCCATCCTGGACCGCGCTCGGCCGCGAGGCCGTCGTCCTTGCACTCGCGGTCGAAGCCTATCTCCTTGCACCTGCGGAGATCAGGCAGCTCAGTCGGCGGCTCCCAGTCGCTGGTCGGCGTGAACAGCGGGTCCTGAAAGCCGCCGACGTGATAGTTCTTGCGCTTCTTCAAGTCTCCGCCTCCCACGCGCGGTCTATCAGGTGATGCTTCTCGTCGCTCGGGTTCCACTCGTAGAGTGTAGCGACCCACTCCTGCATCTTCTCCCACTCGTGACGATTGGCTTCTTCCTGAAACTTCGGGAAGTACTCTCTGGCGCCGAGAGGACACAGAGCGATCTTGACGACGTACAAGTTACCCTGCGTCGGCTTGAAGTCGTACAGACTGCGGATGAGCGCGGGCGGCTCTCCGAACTTCGGATCGCACACGCTGGCCTCTAGAACCCACAGAGGACCGACTCTTCTGAACCACGTCTCGATGTGCATCTGCGTGAATACGTTGTTGATCACGTCGTCGGTCATCACCCACGGAGCCAGCGACTCGTGCTGCCCGCCGTCCTCAGGAGTACCGATGACTCTCTTGTCGTCGAACGGTGGTTTAGAGTACGCGTCCACCGACTCTACGCTGGTGTCGCTGTTCCAGACCTCGCTCATCCTGCGAGCCTCCTCCGCAGTCAGCCGAGGCGCGACGATGATCTTCTTCTCTCGCTCCGGCAGCACCGCGCCGCGCGAGATCATCTCGGCCTCGATCAGCGTGGCGTAGCGCCGCAGGTCCCGGAGGCAGGCTAGAACGCTGCCGTCCTTGCCGCTCGGGTCGTCGTGTATCTTCTCGAAGACGTCCTCCTCGCTCAGCTTCTGCACCATCCACTCGGCCAGCTCGTGAGACAGCGTGTACTCCTTGTCCGGGTCCGTAGCTACGTCCTGAAGGTCCTCTCGGCTGAAGCTCTCCGGCCACGGCACGGAGGCCATCATGTTCAGCAGTCGGTCCATGTTCCTGCGAAACATGAACCACGCGCTTCGTCCACCGGCCATCTTCCAGCTTCCCTGATAGGTGGCCTCCTTCTCCCTGAGCAGCATGACGTCGCTGTCGGCGACGCGCTGCAGATGCTCCAGATGCTTCATGTCGTGGCTCATGATATCTTCACTCCCTTCATCCACTCGTCGACCTTGACGTACTGATACAGCTCGTCCGCCATCTTGAGTGCGATCTCTCTGGTGTCGCGCATGGGTATTGCGGCGTACTGATTACCCATCATGAACTCGTGAAAGCAGAACTCGTACATCTCCAGCAGGTCGCAGATCTTGAACCGCTTCCACTCGTCCTCTCGCATCTGCGGCAGCTCGATCTGCTGATGACCCAGACCCAGTCTCTCGGCCTCGTTGACAGCCGCGCCGTAGCCCTCGACTCGGTGCTTGCCGCCGAACGGAACGTCGCCGGCGAACTGCTCTCCCATGTCGTGATGCAGGCAGTAGTAGAGAACCTCCGCGCGAGGAATACCGAACACCTCGCAGTAGATCTGCGCGACGCGACCCTGATGCTCGATCACGTTCGGCTTTCGCAGAGTCGGCCAAGTGTGCCATCGCGCCACCTGACCGGCTAGATGCCTTGATCTGTAGACTTGATCTCTAGTAACCATTCACATCCTCCTCGTCATCCACTCGGTGCACGCCACGCGCCAGTCCTCTGACTGGATCTCGTTGGCTGCAGCCACCGCTCTTATCTTCTGGCCGTCTCTCCACAGACGGTGCGACCGAACAACCGGCTGAGCAACCTCGCAGAACCAGTCGTTCTCGCAATGTCTCAGAGGTACGTCGCTCTCTGTTCGGTAGCACTCGTCGTGCCACGACATGAACTCGATGACGTCCTCGTCGGCCTTCTCTCCGACCGTGAATACCGGGCGCGTCTTCAGCCGAAGAGAGAAGTACCTGTCGTCGTGCAGGGCGCCGACTATGCTGCTCTCCTCCTTGGCCATTCGCTTGGTCATAACGCCGAGCATCGTCTCGTACATGTGAAAGTTGTTCGAGAGAACGTACAGATCACCCATCGCCACGCCGACGCGAGCAGCCAGATACTCCTGCAGAAAGCTGAAGTGCACCGAGTTCGCGCCGTAGAGTCCCCAGACGATGTCGTTACTGCGGCAGCACACCGTCATGTCCAGAACTCTGTTCCCCTTAGATATGACCACGCCGTCCGGCCAGTGATCTGGACCGTCTCCGCGCACTCTGAGATAGATGTGCGTGTTGCACGGTCTGTCCTTCCACTCGCCGGTGAGGTCCAGAGCGCCGACCTCCTGCTCGCCGACGTTGCCGTTACCCAGACTAACGGGCAGCGTGACGCTGGAGCAGTCCCACATCTGGATGACGCACTGACGCGTCCCCGGGTCCTTGATCAGCCGATCCACGACCGCTCCCAGCTGATCAAGTCCGAAGCGGAAGCGCCATCGGTGTCCGTACGCTCCGTGGATCTGACCCCCGGCCTCCCAGTTCGCGCTCCCGCTGGCGCTCTCGGCGAACCGCTGGCCGAAGTCCGTCACGTAGTGGTTCAGCGTCTCGGCGTCGTCCCTGCCAGCCAGCATCCAGATGGCCTCCACGACGTGAAAGAATGGATTGGCATCTCTCACCTTGCTGAAGACCACGCGCTCCCACGGTCTCTTGAGGCGCGTGACGACGGGACCGGGGGCGACTAGGCAGGGACCCGCCCGAGTCTTCTCGAGCAGGCCGGAGTTGATTAGCAGGTGCACTCCCTTCGGGAGTGCCGCCGCTGAGTTCGTGGTGTCGATGACGTGCATCTGTGGCTCCTGTCGGTCAGAACGGTATCTCGTCGTCGTCCACCTCGGTGCGGCGTTTGCCGCCTCCGAAGGACGGCTTGTCGTCGCCGCTGCCGCTGCGCTCTGCGCGCTCCTTCGGCTCGAACAGCATGATAACTATCTTGTTCTCCTTCTTGGGGTCCGGGACGGGGACGCTGTCCAGGTAGATAGTGATCTGTCCCTTGTCGTTCTGGTGAGCCTGTCCTACTCGGTGCCACCAGACACCGTCCTCGTTGTACTTAGGTCTCGGAGTCATCGCGTCGTATCTCTTCGGCATGTGGCTGTCCCTTGAGATAGAGTTCTTCCAGCAGTATCGCCGCCAGACCCGCGCACTCTGGATCGTTGTACCAGCGGCACAATCCAGAGGGATGAGGTAGCTGCCGCCATGTGCATCCGTTCATCTGAACAGGGTGAATAAGTATCTTGGGGAGCTCCAGTGCACTGCGCACCTGCTCCCCGAACACGACAATGGTACGTCCGGCGTAGAGCGAAGGAAAACGCTCCGCCGCTGCCTTGGCCACCGGCCTGCTCCACGTTCTGGAGTTGATCAGGTTGAGCCGCTCGAAGCCGTCCATGTATCCCTTTCGCGTGACCTGCGGCTGGCGCGTCTGCAGAAGCCTCCAGAGACGGTAGCCGCTGCTCCCGGACGGGAACGGAGCGAGCGCGTACCTGGGATCCGCCGACAGCGGATTGTTCATTCCCAGCAGTACGGCCCTCACACCAGATTGAGCCACCGAAACACCTTCGCGAACACCTGCTCGCGGGATCCTAAAAAGCATTCCACCTTCTCCTCTTGAAAGTCGTAGTAGTGTCTGCGACTCTTTCTGTGCAGCGCCTCGATAGTCTTCTCCTGGATCTTGTGACCGCGCTCACGAACGGCCTTGACGCAGTCCTCCAGAGGCTCGTCTATCAGGGCGACCGCTATCGGTAGTCCGGCGTCCCGAAGATCGAGCAGGTTCTGTGGCTTGTCGGTGAAGTTCTTTCCCTCGTAGAGCACGTTGCATCCGAGCTCCAGAGCGTGGATCCTCATCAGTTCGTACGCCAGCGGTAGACTAGGCAGCGTGTCCAGTCCGCCGTTCGCTATCTCGTAGTGTCCGGGAACGTACAGATGCTTCTCGTTGATGTTGTTGTGAGTCAGGATGTATCCGGCAGGCTTCTGTCTGCCGGGATACTCCAGCTTGCGGCTCACCGGATAGAAGGACATGATCCTGCGGACCAGATGCGACTTGCCCGCGCCGTTCGTTCCCAGGAGACTGATTATCATGAGTGCTGATCCAGCTGACTGATCTCGTGCATGTTCGCCAGCGCGAACTCTCGACGGTCCTTCTTGTCCATGTCGTAGCACATCAGCAGCCACTGAGGAGTCTCGTACCACTCGCTGGTTCCCCACCGCACGCTGATGGGATTAACTGTTCGCCAGCTGAACGAGCCGCGATAGTTGACGTAGCTGAAGCGAAGAGTCTGCGTCGGCCGAGCCTCGTCCTGATGCATCTCCAGTATGCGAGCCAGCGCGGACAGATGATTGGTCGCCGAGGTGATCACCTCTCGAGCTCCCGTGTAGGACCATGCCGGATGCTCGCGACATAGCCTCTCGATGCTGGCGGCTAGATCTCTCAGGCTATGCTTCTGCGCTGGCATCGTCGCCTCCTCTGGGTCCCTGATAGGCTGGCACCGGCTCGCGATCCTTCCACGGCAGACGCACCACCTTGTCGCGCTGACCATGCGAGAGAGCCTCCTGGATGTCTGCCGCCGTCTGCGCGTCGGGCTTGTGCAGCTTGCCCTGACCCATCAGGTCCGGAAGCAGGCCGACGCGATAGCTGCGATGATTGCACCCTCGGCACGGCGTGAAGTCGCGCTCGCCGCGTATCAGCTTCTCCCTGGCGGCTCCCATCGCGTCGCCCTGCCACAGCTCACCGATGTTGGTCTCGTTCGTGTTGCCCACGAAGTACGGACTGTCCCACGTGTTGCAGCACAGAGGAACGTTGCCGTCCCAGTGAATGGCGATCTGCCTGAACGGATGATGACACCGCTTGCCTGCCATACTGTCGTCGGGCGCGAAGGCGAGGCCAGCGTAGTTGAACACCTTGCCGTGATTGCCAATCTTCTTGTCGGCCGCCTGCGACGCGAGATCCCGTATCTTCACCAGCGTCCTCGTGCCCGGTCTTCGGCGCTTGTGCGGGTTCCCGCGAATGTCCCGCGGATAGTCGTAGTAGGTGAAGCCAAGAGGATGCTTGACGCCCGATCGCAGCTTGCCCTTCTCCTCGATGGCCGCGATGACCTTCTCCACGAACTTCACGTTCTCGTAGTCGTCCAGCCCGAGGACGCTGACGCCAGCGTCGAACAGCGCTGTCACGTTCACCACCGGACCCGGCTTCCTGAGTAGTCCCCCGGCGTTGGTCAGCATCGTGATGTGCGCCTTCGGCAGACACTCGCGAGTGGCCGCCATCATCCCCACGTAGTCCGGATGCATGGTGGGCTCACCGCGCATGGCGAAGCCGACGCGACAGTTCCAGCCGAGAGCTCTCACGTCCGTGAGCGCCTTGACCAGCGTCTCCTTCTTCATGAACTCGTATCCCTTGCCCTGCTTCTCCTGTATCGCGGAGACCGCGCAGAAAGGACAGTTTAGATTACAGCCGCGCGTCAGCTCCAGCGTGACGTTGAACGGGGGTTCCTGAGTACGGTATCTTCGGCGCGTCATAGGTTCTTCTCCAGTCTGTTGTAGGCCTCTAGGACCTTGTCCTTCAGATCTCGCTTCTCGCGAGCAGCCTTCAGCCACCATCGGTCCTGCTGCTCCTTCAGTATCTCTGCCCGTCTGGACATCCTGCGCTGAACGGAGGCCGCGTTGCTGACCAGGAAGTCTCCTGGGTCATAGCCTGCCTTGCGCAGCGTGTAGCCCGCCTCCTCCTGGAACACCATAGGAAGTCCGCCGCTGAGCATCTCGTAGAAGCGGTTGGGAGGCGAGTGGAAGTTGCTGTGCGACTTGGCGTCCTCGAGATAGAGGCCGAGGCCGTGCCGTCCCAGCTCGGAGTGCAGATCCTCTATCTTCTTGACGTGTCGCACGTTGGGTCCGTTGTACTTCTGCTCGAACCGACTTGTCGGCGAGGAGATGGTTATGGGCAGCGACGGACTGTTGAAGAACTTGTCGAACGCCTTGGTTCGGCCGGCTCGGAAGCTTCCGTAGTAGAAGAGGTCTCCGGCGTCCTTCTTATTCAGAGGCGGCTTCTCCTCCTCGAACCCCAGAGCGTTCCAGTTTATCAGCGAGCTGAGAGTCGTGAGCTTGCTCTCCCTCTCGCAGGTCGTCCAGAACTCCAGGTGCGACTTACCCGCCTTGCGTCGGTCGACGAACGCCTTGCGGAACGGCGACGTAGCGTCGCCGTCGTTGATGGGCGGAACTATGGTGTAGTCCTGCTGTATCCAGACGATGCGCCTGACGCCGCGTATGGCGTGCGACAGCGGCTCTAGATGCTTGCAGAAGGCGTATGCCCCGTTCACTATGAAGAGGACGTCCGCCGTCTTGTAGAGCTCAATGGTCTCGTCGTCCACCAGCGGCAGGTCCAGCGTCTTGCTGAGAAAGAACGCCGCCTTGACCGACGCGACCATCGACTTCTCGCTGCACGCTATGAAGCTGAATATGGCTGCCTTCACGTCTCACCTCTCTGCTTCTGGAAGTCCCTGACTTGGTTAATTATCCTCTGCTTCGCGCCCGAAGCCAAGTTCTGAATGGCTCTCTGCTGCCAGCACGTGGGATCTCGCGGCGGCAGATGCGAGACGTAGTCTGCGTAGCTGAGAACGTCTCCGTAGTCGGAGTCCGTGTCCCGAGCGATCTTGAGAAGCGGATAGCTGGTGCTCATCTTCGGTCCATTCTCAGGACGTGCCAGCCTGCCTCGAAGATCGGCACGTCACCCGTGATCTTGAAGCCGCCGCGACTGATCATGGCCAGGAACTTCTTCCTGTCGTGCTCTGCCGTGTTGCTCTTCAGCACGTACTTGTCGCCGAAGCGTATCGTGCAGATGATGGACCTCTTCGCGAGCTTCATGAAGCCCCTCATGGCCGCCTGCATGGAGGGCTCGTCGATGAGGTCCAGGAACCGCACCGCCACGATCACGTCGGAGGGTGGCAAGCCCTCCAGCTTTCTGGCGTCGCCGACCTGCAGGACGTAGGACGGCGGCACCTTCTTGTTCTTCAGCTTCCCCTTAGCTATGGCGAGCATCTGCTCCGAGGAGTCTACGCCCGTAACGGTGGCCACGCTCAGCTGATGATACAGATAGAAGAACCTGCCGGTTCCCACCGGGCAATCGATCACGGTCTGCGGCCTCAGCTCGGTGAGCATGTCCTCGACCGCCGCGTTCTCCTCGCCCCATCGTATCTGCTTCTTGCGCTTGGCCTCGTAGCCGCTCGCCATCTTACCGCGATACTTTCTCGCGGTCCTGTCTCCCAGATTGAATGCCGCAGATGGTCTCATCTATCTCCTCCCCTTGCTGTCGAAGACTACTCTTCCGGTTGATCTCTCGAAGCACGTGACCGCCGCGCTGCTGTTTCTAGCCATCGCGCCCACGAACTCCTTGCAGGCTTCCTTGCTGTCGAACTTGACCTGCTTCGGCTCCTCGCATCCGAGGAAGCTGCAGAACGTTATGAGTACGAAGAATGGACTTTCCATGTCACTTCTCCTAATTGCTGCTTCATCTTCATGCCTTTATTCCACGGTTCTCGTCCTTTCATTGCGGCACTCATTTTTGCACGAGACTCAAGAGTGTGCTTCTTACCTTTTCTCTTCGACGGTTTTCCTTTCTGTGCTGCGCTCATCTTAGCTCGAGACTCAGCTGTATGTTTCCGACCTGCTATCCAGGGAATTTGACCCTTATGAACATCACTCATCTTTTTTCGGTGCTCAGGATTTTCCCACGCCTTCTTGATTAAATCTTTCAATATGATTGAGCCTCTCTCACGATAATCAGGATCTTTCCATCTTTCTTTTGACTCTCTTCTCATTTTATTCGCTTGGCGCTCTCGATACTCTGGATCTTTCCACTGCTCTTTTAATTGCCTTGTCATAGAAGCACTCCTACGCTCACGAAATTCAGAGGACTCCCATAGCTTCACGACTGCTAGTCTCATTGCTTCACGTGAAGCTTCTCTGGAGATAGCGTATTGCCAGCTAGAGCATGGTCTGCCTTGAGTCATTCTACTGAGTGCACTCACCATCTGATGATGTGCTCTGCCATCAAGAATAAATTTAGTCAAGAGCCAGTGTGCCAGAAAATGTTCTCGATAGGTCAGTGAGACCAAGTTCTCTGAGCTGTTATACCAGCTCGGATCTCCGCCGAAACTTCTAGGGTTTCGGTGATGTCTCTCGTAACGTACTCCTGGTTCGCGCTCGCGGCTCGCGGCGCGATCCATGATCTGCGTGTACCAGAGACGATACTTCTCAGTGCTCACGCGAACACTCCTCTTGGTCTGCCCTCGCCGTTCCTGACTCTCTCGTACTTGTCGAACTCGCAGAGCGTGTGCTCGACGTCTCGCATCTCCCACTTGGGCCACTGCCTCGGCCAGTTGCCCGGACTGCAACTGGCCGCGAGGATCAGCTGCATCTCCTCCAGCATCTTGGGCACCCTGACGCTCTTATCCTTCTTGTTCCTGCCGTGTATCCGGTTCAGTCCGCGCCTCGCCCCCGGTCCCACGTTGCACCAGCTCATGATGTCGTTCGCGTCGCAGAGAAGGTTGGTGTGCCGCAGGTCCGTGACTATCTCGTACGAGTGAAATGTGCCGAGCCACGGCTGCATCTTGAACCAGAGCCAAGCCGTCTGCAGAGACATCTTCTCCTTAATCATCTGCTTGGCAGCGTCCCTCCATCCGCTCTCCTCTCTGAAGTTCTTCAGGATCTCCAGGATCCCGTCCAGCTTGGTGAAGCCGGGGGGAGAGGTTATGATGTACGCTCCGGTGACGTAGGGGCCGTCACCGCAGATCGCCTTGACGTCCTTCTTCATGCGTCGCAGGTCTCCGGTCTGCAGGAACACCGCGAAGGCGTTGTTCTTGTCGAAGTCCAGGTGATTGAAGATGGCCTCTCCCGTGCTGATCCTGTTGAACATGCGGAACACGACCGTGGCCAGTAGCACGTCCGGCGAGTCTCTCATCTCCTCCCTCACGTTGCGTCGGAACCAGTCAGTGGTCTTGTCCAGCTCCCGGAAGACGTTCGTGAACCTGTACTTCTGCAGGATCGGGTCCCTCGTCAGGGACGACTTCCCCTCCAGACGGTTCAGGTACACCTGATGTCGCTGCCTCGCGTAGTTGAAGAAGGACTGCATCGTCATGGCTCATCTCCAGTACATCTTTGAGTGGCTTAGAGTTCCAGAACTCGGCTACGTAGCGCTCCTCCTCGCCGAAGTCCTCCTGCCGCAGGATCCAGGACAGGTAGCTCCGGTCTATCTCCCTGACGTGCCTCCACTCCATGCCCTTGTACTTGCCGAAGCCGATGATCCTCTGCAGATACGGAGTGTTGGTCAGCTGCACCAGCTCGTCCGCCGTCTTGAGCGTGAGCATTCGCAGGACCAGCGTGGCGGTCGTCAGCGCGTCGGGCATCGCTCGGTGGGGAGGCCTGATGCAGTAGGGCACCGCGAGGTCCAGCCAGTATCGCAGCACCTGATTGGAGTGCCTCGGCGCGTCCGGCCACAGATGACGCGACGCCCTCCAGGTGCAGATCACCTTGACGCCCGGAGCCTCCTGCGTCAGCTTGTAGCCCGACTGCTCCAGCATCCGCAGATCGAAGTCCGCGTAGTGCATCGCCACGTACTGCGATGTCTTGATCTCCGTGAGGATGGACTTGTTGCGAGCCATCAGCTTGGCCATCGTGGGCGCGTGCTTCAGCTGATCGTCCGTGATGTGATGCACGGCTCTAGCTATCACGTTCATCGAACAGGTCGGCTTCACCAGCTGATCCCTTCCGAGTATCATCTGCTGAGTCTCTGCGTCGACGGTCGCCACGGCCAGCTCGCACACCTGATCCTGCTCGCTGTCTCCCGTGGTCTCCGTGTCGACTACCGCTATCCGCATTCTTCATCTCCTCTGCGACGGATGAGAGCTGCGCTGACCACTTGGCCAGCGCAGCCCGACTCACTCCGCCGCGCTCCAGAGTGAGGGACAGCTGTCCCGCAACTCTGGCAACGTGACGGTGCCACTGCTGTATCTTCTCACGCATCGTCCATCTGCTTGACCAGCGACCGACAGTACGCGTCGCAGATCATCTTCATCAGATTTCTGCGCGGAAGCGACAGATCCGACCACAAGCTCACCTCTACGGACACGTTACGCAGGAAGTCTCGCACCTCGTCGGCAGGCTTGATCATCAGTCCCTTGGGATCTCGGGCATCCCATCCGCTGTCCAGCAGTGCGACCGCGACTTCGTCCACCGTCAGTTGACCGAGCATCGTCTGTCTGATCTTGGCTCGGACGTCTCGGAAGCGGAACGCTGTTACGTTACCTGACTTTGACTTGCCCATCATCTTCTCTCCTATAGCCACTGACAACGTCTAGCTGAGTCTCGCTGTGGCTCCACGATGGTCAGCTTCTCCCGAGCGCGAGTGGCGGCCACGTACCAGACGCGCATCTCGTCCTCGGGGTTCTTCTGCATCTCCGCGAACGTGCGGGACGCCATCTCCTTCAGCAGGATCACGTGGTCGGCCTCGCCGCCCTTCGCTCCGTGTATCGTGCTGAGCGTCACTCGCGGAACGGCGGAGAGCTTCTCGCCTCGCTGCCGCGCCGCGCGAATGTGGTTCTTGTCTCCGGCCGGGATGAGGTCCAGCGCCTCGTGCCACGGATCCTCCCTGAGAAGCCCGCCGCTCTTCCTGAGCCACTTGAGATCGACCACCGCGTCGTCCTCGGCCTTCGGCAGCGTCTTGAAGCCGCGCTTCACGCCGCGCTCCAGCGTCATCAGGCCGTAGATCCTGCGCACCGCCTCCACGTCCACCGTCTGTCCCTTGCGCAGCCGCTCCCAGTTCTGGATGGCGTCCAGAGTCTTTCTGCTGATGGACCAGTGCTCGTGCGGCAGTCGGCGATAGACGATACCCTGCCGCTTGAGCGTCGGCTCTATCTGCTCGTTGAGAACGTATGCGTTTCGCGCGAGTATCAGGATCTGCCCGCTGCCGCAGTCCACGCGGTCGAAGGACAGCGCTCGCTCGATCACGCCGTCTGCTCCTCGCCGCGGCGACCACGCCTTCTCTCGTCGATGCTTCACCCTGGATATGATCTTGTTGGCCACCTCCTGCACGGTGATAGGCACGCGATAGCTCTGTCCCAGAACCTCCACGTCGCCCCTCATGTCTATGAGGTGATCGACGTCGGCGCCAGCCCACCGATAGATGGCCTGATCGTCGTCGCCGGCTACCGCCACTCTGTCGCATCCCTCCGCCAGACTCTCGACGACGCGCCACTGCAGATGGCTGAGATCCTGGCTCTCGTCTACGAACAGCTCCTTGAGATTAAGCCGGATGCCGCTGCGCACGAACTCCATCAGCATGTCCGTGAAGTCCATCAGGTGATAGGCCTCCTTGAACTCCTGCAGCTTCTTGCTGAACAGAAGCAGCTGAGACTTGTTCAAGTTGTCGTCGTCGATGTTGTGCAGCCTGTTCAGCGGGATCTCGCGGATGCGCGACAGGTTCTCCATGAACATGAGCCGGTCGCCCAGACTGTATCCGGTGTAGAGTCCGTCCTCTGACATCCCTCGGCCGGTGATCTCCACTCCGGCGTACTTGGCGAACTCCTGCATTCTCGCGCCAGCCAGAACGTCGCTGCGCTTCATGCCGAGCTGCTTGAAGCACATCGAGTGAAGCGTGCTGAAGAACGGGAAGTCCTTCCTCGTCAGGTTGAACTTCTTGCAGGCACGCTCCATCGCCTCGCTCGCGGCCTTGACCGTGAAGCTGAAGTATCCCAGACGATCTGGCGGCACGCCGCGAGCCAGCGCGTCCTCGACGAAGCTGATCAGCTTGGTGGTCTTGCCGGTTCCCGGTGGTCCCAGAACAATGTCTGTCATGTGTTCAGCCCCAGATGTATCTTCTCTAGATTTCGCTTCGCGAAGTGCTCCGGACTCTTGGCCAGCACGCGACGAACCTCCGTCTCGAAGCACTCCTCGATCCTGTAGTTCAGCAGATGACACAGCACCGACAGCGTCACCAGACAGCCGCCGACCTCCTGCTTCGGACTGCCGGTCGGTCGCTCGTACACGGTCTTGATCACCAGATGAAGAGTCTTCTCGTCGACTCCGGCGCACTGGCACAGCTCCACCGCCTCCTCTGCGAAGCGAAGCGAGCGAACAGAAAGGTTGGTCATGTGCTGCTCGCCGAAGCAGCGAACACCCCACTCGTACGATATCCTCTGCAGCGCGTCCACTATGCTCATGTTCTCATCCTTCCTGACTTGAAGCACTCCAGACATCTGTGCTTCCACTGCTCCTCACCGAGTTCCTTGTAGAACGCCCATCCAGCGCCGCGAAGCTTCAGGATGGCCTCGTCGAACGTGCTGACTCCTGTGTCTAAGGAATCCGGACAAGTGTCGCAGTGAAACACTACGTGCTCCTTTACCTGATCTATCGTCACGATCACCTCCTACGGCCAGTTCTTGTGAACGCAGCGTCCGCAGCCGTCCTCGCGACTAACTATCTCCACCGAGTTGACGGCCTCGTAGTCGCAGAGATCTACGATTATTCTCTCCAGCTCCTCCGGCTCCAGCTTCGCGAATAGCTGCTGCATGGCCAAGTCCCTCAGTCCCTCGTTTGAGGTGTACGGCTGGTCGCCTCCAGACTGTCGCCAGATGCGACAGACGTAGTACGGCGTCTGCACTCGTATCATGTCCTCGAACAGCATCGTCATATGTCCTGCTCCTCCCTGTCTATCTTCGGTGCGGTCAGCTCCATCAGTCCCTCTATCTTATCCGACGGAACGTACCAAGTCCTGATCCCGCGCTCGTTGTTGATATTGATGAAGTGCGCTCCGCCGCCCATCGCTCTTATCTTGGTGAGTATCTGGCCGCGCTTCAGGTCTCGAACACCCTCCTGCTGCAGATACTTCTCGAACGCCTTGATAGTGAAGTAGTATCGCTGCTCCTTTATCGACTCCCACGGTCTGCCCTCCATCAGGTCCTCTACCCGCTCCGCTCTGGCGCGGTTCGTGAGGAACTCCTCCAGATGCTCCTGAAACTTCCCCCCGGTTCCCGCGTCCGGGGGTGCCTCTATGAGGACGAGGCGGTCCATCGCCTCGGACAGCACCGACAGCCAAGCGTCCTGCTTCATCGTCTTGAACGACTTGTTCACGCGGTTCATGCAGGCGCGATGGAAGCGCTGATACATCTGCAGGTCCTCGGTCGTGAGCTCGAGACGCTCCCCGAGGACGTCCGCGAACCATATCGGCGGGTCCGTGTCCAGCTTGCTGAGGCCGGTTATCACCGGGAACTCTCCGCCCTTGCCTATGCCGAACTTGCGCGTGCGACACAGCACGGAGTCGCAGAAGGAGCGCATCGGCTCCTCCTTGCAGGTGTACTCGTAGTCCTTCTTGCTGACGGACCTGATGATGCCGCTCACCTCGTCGGTGGGCAGCGGAGGCTTGAAGAACATCTGGTTCGCTCGCTCCAGCCGCGCCTTCCAGTTCTCCGGATCTGCTCGCTTGTAGTACAGCGCCATCATGAACAGAGTGCGCTTGCGACCGTCCTTCTGGATCCCGGCGGAGGTGAGATGCTGCAGGCACGGCGGTCCGTTGGCGAAGTCGTCCTGAGCCTCGTTCTTGCCGCTGGCCTTGCCCTTGCCGGTTCCGTTGTAGGTCTTTCGCCTGGAGCGGCACAGCTCCGCGAACTCGGCGACGGTCGTCTGCTTCTTCTCCGCGAACGACACGAACTCGGCCATAGTCATCTCGGACCCGGTCTTCTTGAGGCCGTGCTGGTTCTGCAGCTTGCCTCCGAACGTGTCCCCGAAGTAGGGCATCACCATCCAGCTTCCGAGATCATTGCGCTCCACCAGGACGCGGGTCTGCTTGGGAAATATCTCGCAGTCGGCCATGCCCAGAGAAGCCGCAGCGTCTCTCAGCACGCCCTGAACGTCCGCAGCAGGCTCCGGCTCCTTGAGAAACAGGAACAGATGCAGACCACCGGACTTGGACCTGCAAGGAACGAGGGGATACTTGGCTGTCTCGACGCGCTTGATCATCTCTATCAGGTCCACGTCGTACTCGTCGAAGTCTATGCTGCCCCACGAGCAGGAGTTGTCCTCGCGTATCGGTATCACGCCGAGAGGCCGCTTGCCCGCGACGTGCTGCTCCCACAGCTCGGGAGTCACCGGCTGGCGGAGCGTCTTGGCCGTTCGCTTGATGTTCCACTTCAGCCCCTCTGGATCCTTCTCCGGGACGCCGTGCGTGCCAGACGCACCGGCGAACCCAGCGAACAGATCCATCAGTCGCTGCGTCGCGTCTCTTGACATTGACCCTCCTAGAGAAGAAGAGAGTACGGCTCGGCCAGCGCAACCGACTTTCCCCGAAGCAGATCACCTAGGAGGGGTGATGGCAGTGCCCGCTGATTTAAGGCTGCCGATCTGCTCCAGACCGTACTCGGCCGGAACTATGCTGCGTCGTCCACCTCACTGCCCGACGCAGGGGCTCCGGAACCGTCAGTGTCCTCCATCTTGTCGCTGACCTTCTCGCCAGACGCGAACGCGTCGTGCAGGGCCTCGGCGAGCTTGATCTCTTCCATTGTCTTGATCATGCCCTCCTTGGTGATCTCGAACTGATACCAGGAGTTCTCGCCGACAGTCCGCAGCTTGGTCTTCAAGCGCCAGTAGTACGCCCAGATCGGCGCTTCCTTGCCGCTGGGAGTTCTGAGATTGCCTAGCGCCGTCATCCAGTTGCGGCCGACCATGTGTCCGCTGCCGCTCAGCGGGATAGTATACGGAAGTAGCTTGCCGTCCTTCTTGACGAAGCCAGAGAACTCCCTGGACTCGTTGACGGTGTTGCCGTTCGGCATCTTCCACGCCTTGCGAATGCGACCATCGTCGCCCTCCACGTCCTCCAGCGTAGCCGTAGCCGGTCGGTCGACGTGACGCGCGACGAAGCCGCCGCGATCAGGCATCCACTCGATCCAGCACTTGGTGAAGTAGCACGGCAGAAACTCCATGCCCTGATCACCGTCGATGAGGGACTCGGAGGCCTCAGCGTTGCGCAGCCAGATCGAGCCGCCCTCCGCTCCCTCCACGTACTTGTCGTGTCCCTTCAGCGCGACCTTGCTGTTGGCCTGCAGCAGATAGACGAGAGGTACGACGTTGTCCTCCATCTTCCTGCTGACGCCCTCTCCGGCGCGCTGATCCAGCGCGTCGAGAACTCCTGCCTCAACTGGCAACTGATCCTTGACCTCAGTCAGTGCGGTCTTCTTTCCTTCGTCCTTATTTGGCTTTGCCATTCTTCACTTCCTCTTGTTTCTTGAGTTCTACTACTGGATAGACCGCTGCTCCCAAGAGATCCATGTCTGCAGGGGTCAGCGGCAGTCCGTCGGCGAATCGCCGACGGATCTCGGCGGTGAGCGTGCTGGCGTGCACTCCCACCTTGACTTCATAGTCCTTGATCTTCTGCTTCTTCAGCAGCGCGGAGAACTTCTTGGCCAGCTTGTCCTGACCCTTGCCGAACTCCACCTTGAATGACGTCTTGGCCAGTCCGTGCAGCCATCTGAACTGCTTGAACGCCTTGGCGCGACGCTCGTCGTCCGGCAGCTTGGCCGAGTACAGCGTAACCAGCTTCGCGTCGTACGGCGGAAGATTGCCCTCCGCGCCTATGGACAGGCTCTTGACTCCCATGCTCTGAAACATGGACACCAGCTCACCGGAGATCCTGAAGCTGCCCACGATGCTGGATCGCTTGTCTCTCAGCTCCTGCAGCCGCTCCTCAACCCCCGCTATCTCCAGATCAAGACCGCGAACCTCGGCGATCTTGGTTCTCAGCTTCTTGAGACTGTCCTCGCTAACAGACCCGCCGCGCCTCTCGAGCGCGGCCTCGACGCCCGCGTCAATCTTCTGTGGCTTCATGAGATCCTCCTAAGTCCCCCAGTCTGCGCCAAGCCGGGGGCGAAGGCAAGAAGCCCTCTGGGCTTCGCTGCAGCCTTGGCGTAGGCTACCGGCATGTTCAAGTCGAAGACAGAGCAGATGAGCCACCAGCGCGAGGCGCTGTCCGTTCGTCTAACCAAGCGACCCAAGCGTCCGTCCTCGGAGGACGTGATGGCTTGGCTCATGGACAAGGGAACCGGCAAGACGAAGGTGATCCTCGACGAGTGGCAGGATCGCGTCGGCAGAGACGACCTGGAGGTGCTGGTCGTGGTCGCGCCGAAGGGAGCCTATCGCAACTGGTTCGAGGACAAGAGCGACATCCAGCGAGCCGAGATCAAGGTACATCTGGACGACGCGCTGCTCAAGAAGATGAGCTGGGCAGCGTGGACCTCCGGCGCAGAGAGCAGACGAAAGAGGGAGTTCCTGCTGAAGCAGAGGGGACCTCGCGCATTCTTCATCAACATCGAGGCGTTCAGCGGCGGCAGCAAGAAGGCGAAGGGAAAGGCGGAGGTCTACGTCGAGACGCTTCTTCGGTCGGTCCCGAAGGAGAGAGCCATGCTGGCTGTGGACGAGTCCACCAAGATGAGGGGCGACACGAACAGAACTGCCGCCCTGCAGCGACTGAGAGAGTTCGCGGGAACGCGGCGCATAATGTCCGGCCTCGTCACCCCCAAGTCGCCGCTGGACTTGTTCAGGCAGTTCTCGTTTCTAGACTGGCGCATCCTCGGCATCGAGTCGCCGATAGAGTTCCGCAACCGATACGCCGTCATCGAGAAGCAGTGCTTCGTGCCGAACGCGATGCTTCGCGGCAAGCTGGCTCGCGTGTATCGCGGCGCACCGACTGACGTGCAGCGCATGACGCGCACCATGCTTCTGGACGAGCTGGAGAAGTATCGCGTCTACGTGCAGATGGTGCCGATCATCAAGAGCTACAAGAACCTTGACGAGCTGCACGCCAAGATCGCGCCGTACTCCTATCGCGTCCTGAAGGAGGAGTGTCTAGACCTGGAGCCGAAGGTGTTCATGACTCGAGACGTCGAGCTGACAGAGGAGCAGACGGAGCTCTACGAGTCCCTGCGCAAGACGGCCACCGCCGAGCTGGACGGAGAGTTTGTGGTGGCCAAGGCCGTCGTCTCTCGGATGGTGAGGATGCATCAGATACTGTGCGGTCACGTGGGGGCTGAGACTGGGAGGGTGCTGCCCGTCAAGTCTAACAGGGTCAGCGAGCTGCTGGAGGTTCTGGAGGATCACCGAGGCAAGGCCATCATCTGGTCGTGCTGGAGACCAGAGATCGACAGCATCGTGCAGGCCATACGCAAGGAGTACGACGACGAGGACATCGTCGCGCAGTTTCACGGCGGGAACCCCAAGGAGCGAGTCGAGGAGGAGAAGCGGTTCTTGTCCGATCCCAGGTGCCGGTTCATGGTCAGCTCGCAGGCGACCGGGGGCTTCGGGAACACCTGGACGGTTGCTGATCTGGTTGTCTACTCGTCGAACAGCTACGATCTGGAGCTTCGCGACCAGTCCGAGGATCGGGCGCATCGCAAGGGACAGACGAAGAGAGTGACCTACGTGGACCTCGTGGCTCGCGGCACCGTGGACGAGAAGATAATATCCTGCCTCCGCCGCAAGATAGATCTAGCGGCGCAGATCACAGGCGACAACTACAGGGAGTGGCTCGTGTGATGGTGACCAAGGAGAGATACGAGGGGGTCTGTCTCGACGGTCCACTGCAGGGCAAGATACTCGACTGCAAGTGGACGCGGTTCACCGTTAGCAAGCCGGTTGAGGAGAGTCCTAGATTTAGAACCTTCAGTAATCAGATAATTGGCGCGTATCAGTGGAACGATCTAACGCGCAAGTGGGAGTGGCAGCCACCGTGATCGCAGACAAAAAGAGACCCACCTAGCCCCGGGACAGGGACTGGTGGGTCGGACCGGCGAGCATCCAGACGGCCACTGAGTTTTCCGAGCAGGGAGGCGTCACTCTAGGGGATAGCTCGGAGTATCCCTTTCTCGGTCGGCGCCGAACAGCGCGTCCGGGTTCCCAGCCAGCAGCGAAGCAAGAAACGCCACCAGCAGAGAGCCGACTATGACGAACTCGTAGATCATGGCTGATAGTTCGCAGTGCTCTGCATGCTCTTGAACTTCTCTAGCGACGCCACAAGTGGCGGAGGCCTATTATGTGTTCCGCGTACCGCCTCCACGTGACCGCAGTCAGGTCGGTCCCACTCGCATCCGCTGTAGAGACCAGCTTGTCTGATCCACTTGTCACCTCTGCCGTAGGCGAGCTCAGGAATTGTTTTATTCCATCCCGTCTGGATGTCGCAGGCGAGACCCTTGTAGTGGTTACTCCCCGAGACGTGTCCTCTGCTGGCGTAGCATCCGACGAGCTCTTTCGGGATCCGTACATGGTTCTGCTCCAGTATCTCGAAGAACCTGAGGAACTTGTGAGCATAGGCCGGATGCACCGTCAGCTTGAAGCCCTGCACGGTGACGACCTGTACCATGTTCCACGGCGGAGTCTTTCCGCGAGCGCGATTGCCGTTCGCGTCCACGCGATGCTTCCGCGCCTTCTTCCAGGCGTGTCTGTTCTTCTTGTACTTCTTGCGATACTGCTGCCTCTCTTCTCCGTACGAGAAGCCGGAGGCCAGTGTGCATCTTCCGTTGTTGTCGCACGAAGTGCCGTGGTGCCTAGTCGCACCAGCCGACTGAGGAAGAACTAGAACCGCGATAGTCAGCAGCACCAGTAGAACGAGTCTCATCACTCTCTCCCATCGGGCACCATGCCCCGAATTCTAATCATGGCACGTAACGGAGGCGAAGCCTAAAAGAAAATGCGCATCCCCACTCCGAACGCCAGAGAAGTCCATATCATGACTACCCAGAGCACTCCGGCCCAGAACCCCTTGTACGGCGAGATGACGCGGATCCAGCAGGCGATGCCTACTATCATGATCACCGTCAGGACTATGAGAACTTGCGAGTCCCACTCGTCCACCACGAGCATCCCCTTCACGCCGTGATTACGAGTCCATCTTGTGTACCACAGCACGAGAGTCCGAAGGAAGAACGCGCCTATCATCGTGGCCAGCGCGATCTCCGGCTTATTCGTGTGGTACATCTTGAGAACGGCCTTCCATCCTCCCCAGTGAGTGGCCAGTACTCTCCAGGAGTGATGCAGATGAACAACTATGAAGAAGAGCATCCACAGCAGCACCACAGAGAGAACACCGTTCAGGACCTCCACTACCTGGAAGGGAAATTCGTCGCTCATCTTGACTTGCCCTCCTTGCGCTTCATTCTTCTTATCATCTTGGACAACTCGTCGACCTCTGTCTCGAGCTGGTCACCCCTCTCGGTGAGTCTGTCCTTGGCCGCATCCATCTGGACCTTGTCCAGAGGAGTAGGCTCGTCCCTGTGGAGCCCGATGAACTTCAGTATGGCTGTCATATTCATCTTCGCCTTCTGCTCCCCGTCGTCAGCAGAGAGCTGAGCTGCTTGATGGCCTCCACCATCTTCTCGCGAGCACTCGACTGCTCGTTCATGGCTTCTACGAAGCTGATCGTCCTGGACATCAGCTCCTGCTGAGCCTTGTTTCTGTCGCGCCTCTCCCACAGCCAAGCGAGAACGGCGAACATCGCTGCGAAGGGCGACGCAGTCTGCGCCGCCCTCCACAGATCCTTGAAGGTCCCTCCGTCCTGCCCGGTCTCTCCCATGTAGGCGAAGAGACCAAGAGCACCGACGGCGAAGATGCTCTTCAGAAAGGCGAATAGTCTTTCCCAGTCCATCTTCATCTCTGCGTGTTGTCCGGATAGTTAGAACCCGGATCAGGGCCGTCTGACATCACTGCTTCCAGCGTGGCGACGGCGTCGTCTAGAAGCCCGTCTCCGTTGACCTCCGGCCAGTGCTTCTTGATCACTGGAGCGTTGGCCTTCACGAAGTCGAGCACGACACTGCTCTTCCCGGCGCTGCCCTTAGAGAGCAGCGCCTGGATCTGAGCGTGTCGCCGATAGTAGAAGCCTACCAGCGGGAGCCAGTTCATCGGACGAAGTATCCCGTCACGACGAAGCTCTCACCAGCGACAGAGACTTTAGCCGTGACTGGTGCCGCCGACTTGAGCCGAGCCGATCTCTTGCGAGCCGACAGCGGGTTCTGCGTGACGACAGCCGAGCAGATCGCCTGAGCCACCGTGGCGGCAGGCACCGTGTACGGGTTCGGAAAGAAGTTGGCAACGACGACCGCGGTCGGAATGAATCCGCAGATCTGCTGCGTGATCCTCTGGATCTCAGAGACGTCCGGAGTACAGGACGTCAAGAACGCCGTCGGCAGCATCGCCGCCGCGACAAGTAAACTTCTAAGACTCTTCATGGCTTCTCCTCTCGGGTTAAGATCTAAGTGACGCTAGGTCTCTCTTCAGCGCATCAAGGTCGTAGCCCCGCGGACTGATCAGACGATTGTCCAGCCACTCCGCGCTGATGTAGGCTACGGCCTCGTCACAGTAGGTGCTGAAGAACGCTGGCGTCATGGCGTGAGTTCTACCCCAAGTGACGCACAGAATATGTCCAGCACTGTTTCTTCCGACGACTGGAACGTAGTGTCCTCCGTCGACCCGTGATCCGGTGACTACGTCCCACGGCTGCTGATCATCGAACTGCTTCTCAGCAGAGACTGGAAAGCGAATTCCCACGCCAGCGGCGCCGAAGAGATACGTGGCCAGCATCAGCGTGTCCACGTCCCCCGGCTCTATCGCGGCGTAGGCGTCTATCTTATGACGAACTCCGAGAGCATCCAGAACACCGGTCTTCTGGCGATAGGACGCTGCCTCCTGCATGTCGGTTCCGTTGTCAGACAGCGGATCCCGGGGGTCGAAGCCCGTGATGGCGGAGTAGTCGCTGAGAACAACTCTGTCGGTGAACTGAACCGGCCTGCCCCGGTCAGTCGACCACAGCATCGTCTCGTGCGCCGCACCGGCCAGCACGCAGTCTCCCCAGTCGGCGTTACCCAGAACACCCCAGTCGCCGACCCTTGAGAACCTGCCGAACACCCTGGGAGGCGTGGGCAGGGCTGCTCTGTCGAAGTACCGCGCGAAGCGGAACTTGATGGAGCCGTCTCTAGCTGGCTTCTTTCCTAGCTTCATGGCTAACCTACACTATCGGAGGAGATGCTGAGGTGAGTACGTCCACGCGCTCCTTCGTGAGGAGACCCGCGGACACGAGATAGTCTAGATCTGCCCTAGTGGCCTTTCCGGCCTGCAGAGCGGCGAAGACCTCCTGCGACTTGGCGTTGCCGCTGTTGGAGCTGCTGCGAATAGCCTCCTTCTCGGCGTCGGTCATGAGACTCCACCACGACACGACGACTGTCGGCGCGGCCGGAGCAGGCGGAGCAGGAGGCTGCGGATTGATGAGACGCTCCACGACCTTCTGCTGACCAGCGTCCGCCAGAGTCTTGGACAAGTTAGATCCGAAGAAGAACCCGAGAGCGATCAGCACCATGTTGACCAGCGCGGCCAGCACGGTCTTCACCACCTCGTTGATGGTCTGAACGTCCGCCGACCACGTCAGTCGAAGCGTCATGGAGATGACGCCGATAGCAAACGTTCCGATTAGTATGAGTGCGATTGCTCTCTGCACATCTGACATCCACCCTGACGGGTCGGACGGAGGGTTCGTGGTTATCTTCGGCGTGGTGCCGTTCGTGTCTGTGTTAGTCATCGTGGCTTCATCCCTTCTTGGCTAGTGCCGCTACGAGTGCGGCCTCCGTCTTCGGTCCAGGTATTCCGTCGATGGCGTCCAGACCTGCCGCCCTCTGAAACTCCTTGATGGCTTCCCGAGTCATGCTCCCGATCCTGCCGTCCTCGTCCAGTGGTCCATATCCCAGCTTATTGAGAGACTTCTGCAGCCAGAACGCGTCGTGCACGTCCACCGGATCTGACGTCCCGCCGAGCTCTATCGACGACACGTTGTTCTTGAGAACGCGGAGCCAGGACATCTGATCCTGATATCCGTTCGGAGTGCGCGTGGACCGGGGGTTGCCGAGGTTGATGCCGCGACCGACAGCGAGAGCGTCGTCGGCGTCTGCGTACTTGTTGAGGCCTAGATCCGTCCACTCCTGCAGCGCGGGCTTGAGAGCGTGCTCTGCCGAGATCACCAGATCCGGATGGTTGTACAGATCCACGCCGATCTTCTTGCCGATCTCTCTGTAGTTGTATCCGCCGGTGGTCTGCAGTATTCCGCCGCCTCGGAACAGCCAGCCGTCGCCAGGACGCGTGTTGCCGAGCTCCTTGGCCTTCGCGGGGTTTCCCAGACCGTACACGCGCTCGAACAGCGCGGGACCGTTGCCCACGAGCTTCCTAGCCTCGGCCATAGTCACGTTAGCCGAGTGGTGGCCCACGCCGAATATCTCGAAGATGCGCTCGGCCGACCTGTAGTTGCCGCTCTCCCACTCGATGGTGAGATCTCCCGTCTCCTGAAACGCGCGAGCTGCGAAGTGACAGAAGCGCAGCTTCGTGGTGATGCCCGCCTTCTGAAACAGCGCGTCGCCTCTCTCGAAGGCGGCGACGTAGTTGGGCTTCGCGTGCGGACAGAGCTTTCGTACGACGTCTACTGGTCTCATGAGTCCTACTCCTTGTCGCCCGACGCCAGCTTCTCGGCCAGCGCCTGGAGAGCCCACTCGATCTCGTCTGTCTTTCTTCGGAGATCGATCTTCAGTGTGTCGAAGTCGCCCGCGTCGACGGGCATACCGCGATGCCGAGTGATGCCTTCTAAGATCTCTTGATACGTCATGACTTCGTCTTTCCGTAGAGGCAGGCTACCCCGCCAGTGTTGATGTTGCCGCTCTCGAACTGAAAGCGGATCGCCGTAATGGCGACAGCCGTGTTGTATCCTCCTGAGAAGAGCGTCGACGCGAACATGCTAGCTCCGCCGACTGCCGCACCGTAGACACACTGACCGTACATGCGAAAGAAGTTGGTAGCGCCGCTAGGATCAGCGAACTTGATTGTCGCGTCGAAGTCCTCGCCGCTGGCGTTACCGACGTCGAGTGTTCCAGACGAGCGCGTCATGTTCATCTGGCCGAGGTTCGTGTTGATGGCGGTCGCCTCTGTCGCGCTGGCCTGTGCGCGAACATAGGAACTGTAGCCCGCAGTCTGGTAGGTCGGACCGCCACCCGTGCCGATGCGCAGCCAAGCCTCGACGTCGTCGGTGGCAGGCTGACATCCGGAGATTACTAGCTCGTAGGTGTCGTAGGTGCTGTCGAGAACGACTTGTCCCACGCCGTCGGTCGGAGTCGCGCCGTGGACGAAGTCGATAGATCCCCGAGCCGCCGTGAGCTGCACTCGGCTGATGAGCTTGGATCCCACGGCCACGACCGCCGCAGGAGTGTATCCGACTACGACGTACTTCGCTATCCCGCTGTCGTAGTGCAGCAGATAGTTCGCGTTGATGCGGAGAGCGCCAGCGGTGAGCGCGGTGCCCTCGGCGTCCACCACAGCCACCGCGCCGGACGCGTTGATGTTCAGAGTGACGGCTCCGGAGTTGGTGGCGGCTGGCTTCAGTATGAAGTTCATGTTGCCGTCCAGAGCGCCCGTCAGCGCCGGAGCAGCAGTCGCCGTGACAGTGTTCGTGCCAGAGACAGCCGTGAGAGTTATGGTCGCCCGATTCCAGAGACCAGTGATCTCCTCCAGAACCTGATCCATGTAGTCGTCGCCGTCGACGGCCCCGGGAGTCGTGCTGGACGGTGTGAGGCGATCAAGCGCCATCTGTGTTCCCCTTCTCGAATTTCGCAGCTAGCTGAACGGTGAGTTCTTCTATCTTCGTCGCGGCGATCTCGAGCTGCGACTGCAGCTCGCAGATCTGGATGGCCTGAGCTCCGATCAGTAGCTGTACGCGCTGCTCAGTGCTGGTCATGAGTTGACGGCCTTGATGACCGCGAACTGAATGACGGGAGCCTCGGTCAAGTTGCCTCCAGTCATGTTTCTGATGTTGACGGTCGCCGAGCCTGCAGCCGCCTGAGCATTCATGAAGTACGCTCCGATCGTTCCGCCGGAGATGTGATTGAATATCAGCACGTCGGTGGCAGCTATCGACGTGTTCGTGAAGGTGAACGAGACGACTGTCTGAGCGTTGAGCGTCGCGCCGTTCAGCGTGATCGCGCCGCACAGCGCGTTGAAGGCGACCGTCGTAGACTTGCTCGACAGCTGCGTCACCGTGTTTCCTGCTCCCGTCGAGTAGCCGACGCCACCCGACGGACTCGCCGCCTTGAACGAGCCCCCGGTCACGGCGCACGCTGCTCCTAGAGTCAGCGTCGTCAGTCCGGTGAACGTGAGAGTGGCAGCAGAGTGCGTCGCTACGACGTTCCCGCTATTCCAGTCGATGACTGCACCGGAGGCCAGATAGAGATCCGACCACCTGAGAGGACCAGTAAGAGAGCCGAGCGCCATGCCGTCGTCCGTCGGTGGATTGGCGAAGCTCGCTCTGGTGTACTTTCTGTCTGATCCAGCTCCGCCCGCTGCCAAGTGACCCGCGATGTAGTCACCAGCAGCCGGAGTAACGATAGCGAAGTCTGCGAACGTAGTCATCTACTACCCCATAGTTGAGAGTCGACTTGTTCCGTCCATCGCGTATAGAGCACTGAGTTCTCCCATCGTGAACAGAGGATTGCTGCCGTATCGCAGCAGAGACGGAGCCTCGTCCACGAGAGTCACGGAGGCCTTCAAGTCGGCCTGAGGCGTCACGGAGAACACCAGCATCCGACGATACTCGCTGTGCAGATCCCCGGCCGTGACCATGCAGCCGTACTCGTAGTTCGTGTCCGAGAAGCCCACGATCGTGCCGGGATCAGAGAACGGCACGGCCAGAGTAACCGTGTTGGTCTCCCCGGTGGAGTTGCTGAGAAGATGCGTCGAGAGAGTTCCGTCGTTTCTTCGAATGGCTATGCCGGTGGTCACGCCTACCAAGTGCATGTCCGTCACGGAGTGCATGTCCGTCACGGAGTGCATGTCCGGCTCGTTCGTCACCGGTATCGTGGAGTCCAGTATCAGTCCGGTTATCTGCAGAGGACTGTTACCCTTCGTCACAGTCTTGATGCGAGCGTCGCCCGACCGGGAGGTCAGGATGTCGTGCTGCAGCCCGACTAGGGAGCCGCGTCTGCAGACTATTGACTCTATGTCCGTGTCGAACGTGTAGAACGTAGATCTGAGATTAGCCTGATCGAGATCGAACTGAGCGCGAGCCCGAACCTTCGCCAAGTCCACCAGTCCCTCGTACGCGATGGACTCCAGAAGACCTGTGGTGGCTATGGACGGATCTCGCTGATAGACGAAGGTCTGTGCTCTGTCGTCGTCAGAGAGATTGTCCCGATAGGTGACGACGAAGCCCTCCGGAGGCCTGACGAACGCGCGGTCGAAGTGCATGTTGCTAGTGTTGATGCGAGAGAACACCTGAACAGGCACGTCCTCGCTGCGATCGTTGTCGACCGTCACCCCGTACTGATCCGACTGATACGGCTTGGCATACGCGCAGGCCGCCAGCGTGGCGAGAACGTCCTGCGTTCTCATGTCGTCTACTATGGTATCGCACGTCCACTCGTTGTCTGTGCAGAGCGTGCGCCAAGCCAGTATTCCCGTGTCGTCGCGAAGATCCGAAGGAAGAGGATCCAGGTTCTGCGCGCCCGACAAGACGTCGACGTAGTGCGGCGCAGGATTAGAGGTCGTGGTCCACGTGTTCCACCCCGAGCCGTCCCAGTCCTTGACGTAGCCAGACGCCTCAGTCGAGATCCTCTGAATGTTTCTGTTGACAGCCCTCAGCGCCACCAGTGCGAAGCCGGACTTCTTGACTGGATAGTCGTTCCAGACCGATATGACTCTGATGAACGACAGTCGATCCGACACGTTGGTCTGATTGGTGACCTGCGGAGACGACACGTTCTGATACCAGAAGAAGTCCACCTGCTGCGCAGCGTAGGTATAGTTGGTCTCGTTGAACGCGCTGTCCTGAAAGGACACTCCGCGCTTGACCTCGAACTCGTATATCCCCTTCGGGAAGGAGGCCTCGCTGAGATAGATCTCGGCTCGATTGTCGAACAGGTTTATGTTCTGTATTCGAGAGGCGTCCTCGTTGCCGTTGTTGTAGTAGTGGAGGCCTCCTCCCTTGTTGAAGTAAGAGTCTGCCGTCCAGCTGCGATCGGCAGGAGTCGGCGGTGCCACTGTCTGATCTATCGGATCGAAGAACGCGTAGACGAAGCCGTTGTTCGCTGGCACCGTCTCGACAGGATCAGCTACGTCCTGCCACTTGAACAGGACTGCGAAGCGGAGCTGCCTGATGGTGTCGTTCGCGTAGTGCAGCTCCGGCAGATTTATCCAGGTGCTGGAGCCCCGCAGACGCATTCGTATTCTCAGAGGAATACGCCATCTGGAGTTGCCTGCGATGGCCAGACCACCGGGAAGCAAGAAGTGAAACCAGATCTCGTCGGGAGAGTTTCTCGCCGCGACTCCGTGCCACACGGACAGATCCGTCTCTGGCAAACTCTGGTGCACCAAGCTGATGTTGTCCGACTTCAGGGTCGGCTGCGACATGGTGATCTGAGGAGCAGAGGTCTTTCCCTGCCTCGTCGCCAAGGTTACAGGTGTGTCGCTCTCCCATCCCTCGCGAGTCTCGAACTCTACGTCCTCGGCATCCGTTATGGACACACCGTCGACCCGAAGATCCTCCAGCAGATGAGGACCATTCAGAGCCATCAAGGCCTCTACGTACTCGTCGTCGTCTACGAGCTCCACCAGAGGCTCAGTGACGAAGGGAGGATACACCTTTCTGGTCCCTATGACGCGAGGTATCGCGCCTCCCGGATTGATCAGGTTGGCCTGCGCCGACGCAGACTCTCTGTTGTCAGCGGAACTCTCTCCCGCGCCGGATGCGATGTCCTGCGTCGGTGGCGCGGTGAGAGCCGAGATCGCCAGAGCACCAGCGACGCTGACAGCACTGGCCAGCAGGGTCGCACTCGTGGAGCCAGCCGCGAACAGACCAGCCTCTCCGAACCCTGTGAAGACGGCAGCGGCACCGCCAGTGATAGCGGTCGCGACGGCTATCAGCGCTATCGCGGCGACGAGCGCTATGATGGACTTGCCTGAGTTGCTGCCTCCGAGATTTCCCAGAGGCCAGTGCAGCGTCACCGCTATCGGCAGCTCGCCCGTGGACACCTTCGGCCGAACGCGACCCCACATCTCGCGCGGGACCTCCTGATTGTTGACGCAGACGACGCCTCGAGACTCGAACATGTCCGGAAGCCGAGGAACACTGCGCACGATCTCCGCTATCGTCTCGCCGCCGACTCGCAGATCGCGATACGGCGTGCTCCCGAACGCGAACGGCTCGCGATAGGCGACCGCCACCTTGTTCTTATCGAGCCGATTCGACACTCATCATCTCCGTGTGACGAAAGAACTTCAAGTTGCGAAACAGAACAGTCTGATGACTCATGGGCACCAGAACAGCAGAGGTCGCCCGCTCGATGTGCAGAACTCTGTGATCCACCATGAGACCAACGTGAATGGGAGCATGCTTTCGATACATGACAGCCATGTCGAACATCTGCGGCTTGTCCACAGGGTGCCACGGCTCCTTCGCAGTCTCCTCCGCGACCTTGTAGGCTATGCGTATCAGCTCAGACGCAGGAATATCTCCGTACGTCGGAAGCTCTATCTTGTGCTCGGTCTTGAACGCGAGTCGCACGAGACCCCAGCAGTCCACCCCCGGCCAGTCGCGTCCTCCGTCCACGAACGGAAGACCGACGTACTTCTCGAACCACGGTCTACTCATCTGAAGAGCCCTGGAAAAGTAGACTGCAGCGCTCGCTGACCCGGCCATACTCTCTGCAGATAGTCCCAGCCTACTATCGTCGCAGAGATGGCCAGCACGTCCACCTGGATGTTAGTGAGGAACAGCTTGTCCGCCATGTAGACGACTGTCGGCACTGGAGATCCCACCTCTGTTCGCGGATCGTTAGTCAGCACGAAATCTGTGGAGGACAGCAGCTCCATCTTGAGACGAGGCGGCGACTGCAGAAGACGCACCGTGTCGCCGATGCGCGGATCTACGTTCTGTATCGTCAGCTTCGCTGTGGGAGGCTGCTCGTCGTCCGACAGCAGCGTGATGTCGAACGGGAACCCGATGAACGTGTTGCCCCCGTAGACGAAGTCCTTCGTGTCCCACACTACGCGAATTGGATCTATCAGCGTAGGGTGCGATATCGTGAGAAAGCAGAGATCTACGTCGTCCGAGAAGTTGGCCTCGGCCGACTGACGAAACGACATCGATATGTTGCGAGGCATCTATGGAAGTCTCAGTAGGTTGAAGCTGACCCGGAAGGTGCCGGGGGTCATGCGGTCTATCTTGGGAACCTCTTCCGGCCTGAAGATCCACGTGTAGTTGACCTTCGTTATGGGATGCAGCCACTCGAACGGCAGCGTCCCGTCCGCCAGCGTAGTCTCGAAGAACGTGTTGAACGTGAGCCGCTGCGCGCTCGTAAGGCGAAACGCGACCGCGGTGAGGGTCGAGACTGCAGTGCTGCGACGACGCATCTTCGCCGTCCCCACGCTTCCCTGAAACGAGGCGACGTTGACCTGCCTCTCCTCGGAGAAGTTGTTGAGGAGAGGACACTGCGGAAGAGTAGAGGGCCAAGTGTTGGTCATCGCACCTTGGTCGGTCGAACGCCGAACCGTCCTCTGTTCACGTCGTCGAAGTCGCCTCTGGCCTGAGCCTTGCGAACTATGTCTACGATCATGCGCTCTCCGCCTGCTGGATCCTGCCGTCTCTGCGTGCGAGTCTCCGTGTCGGCGGACACGTAGTTGTTTATCTCCACCGTCTGACCGCCTCCTCTTCCCGCGGACATCGCGTTGGGTATGATGTTCCCCGAGGCGTTCGGCTTGAACAGCTCTGGTCCGTTCTCTCCGACAAGATACGCTCCGCCGGCGGACACGCTGCCACCGCTCGCTCTGGCTCCACTGAAGAAGGACGAGAAAATCGCGCCGAGACCTCCGGTTCCGCCTGGGACCGAGGTCGCTGTTCCCAGCAGTCCGGCCAGCGGTCCCTGACCCAGAAGAAGAGCCTGCTCCAGAGCGCGAATGAGATTGTTCGTCAGATTCTTCATGGCGTCTGCGGCGCTCAGGGTCTTATTGCGCAGACCATCCATGATGTCTATGAGCTGATTGCCTCCGAACTGCACGGCATTCTGGATGCCCTGAAAGGCGAGCTTGGTCTTGTCCGCGGCGTCGGCCGCCGTCAGCATTCGCTGCGACACGCTGGTGAACGAGTCCGCGTGCCGCTGATTCAGCTCGATGCCAGCCGCCGTCAGCGCCTCCTGCTGCGTCATGGACGCGCGAAGAACGGCGTAGCTGTCGATCTGCGCCTGAGTGACCTCGCCACCCTCTCGCTGAATGGCCTGCAGCAGCGACACCTCGGTGCGAAGCTGCTGATGCTCCGCAGCGGTCTTGCCGACCGCCGCCGCGTCCGCGTTGAGCGCCGCTATGTGCCGGTTGATGCTGTCCACCTGAGCCTGAAACGGATCAGCCTGACTACCGGCGGCTGGATTGAGAAGTGGCCTCGGCTTGAACGCACCTGGACCACCAGCGTGAGCACCCTTGTTCGGGTCGCCGCCGACCGTGACGTCCGACGCCTCGAACTCTGCTCTCGCCTGCTTCAGCTTGTCCAGCTGCGTCCTGAACTCGTCTATCTTCTCGCCGATGGCGATCAGCTTGTCGCGGTCCGTCGTGTCGTTCGCGGTGAGATTGAGAAGCTGTCCCAGCTTGGTGTTGAACGCCTGCTGAAACGATCCCTCCGCGCCTACGCCCTTCCCGTCTCCGGTAGCGATCCTCTCCTGGAGAGCCTCCAGATTAGTTATCTGAGTCTCTAGATCCTTGATGTTGGACTCCAGCGCCTTCGGACCCTGCTGCTCCGCTGGCTTGAGAGCGTCGAAGAAGTCCCTGACCGCCGCAGACATCTTGATGATGAGAGGTACTACAGAGGCCAGCGTCGGCACGAGAGCGCCGAGCGAGCTGCTCAGCTCGTCCCCGATGACTCTGGCGAGCAGCGACAAATTGGTTCGCGCCTCCTGAGCGCGCTTGACCGCAGCCTCATCGATGGCCAGTCCCAGCTCCCTCATCCTCTGTCCGGCCGCCGCGATGCCCTGCTCTCCGCCGGCCAGGATCGAGATGAACTGCTCGTTGTCCGTCTTGAAGGCCGTCTGCGCCAGCTGAGCTCTCTTGACCTCGTCGGTCGTCGACCTGAGAGCGTTGGCTATGACGTCCAGCCTCGCGGCCTGCGTGGGAGCCTTCTCGAACGCGTCCACAAAACCCTTGCCCACGTTGCTCAGCGCCTTGTAGAAGTCCTCCGCAGTATCCTTAGACGCCTTGCTGACCTCGGTGAACTTGTCTAGAGCCTTGTTCAGCTTCTCCTGCGGAACTCTCGCCTCGTCCGCGGCGACCGACAGCGCCTGAAGCAGATTGACCGGCAGACGCAGCTCGTCCGCGCGATCGCCGATCTTAGACAGACCGTCTATCAGAGTACCTATCTTGGTGACTATCGCCGCGATGGCCACGCCGAACCCGGCCAGAAGGGCCACGCCGATGGTGTTGCCCGCGTCCTGAGCCGGACCCTTCGCGGCGTCTGCGAAGTTGCTCATGAACTTGGAGGCGTCGGGGTTCAGCTTGCTGAAGCTGTCCTCGATGCCCTTCACCGCGTTGCCGGCGATGGCAGACGCAGCGTCCATGTCACTCTGAAACTTCGTCAGCTGCGCGGAGAGCGCTACGACTAGAGCTGCTGTCTCGTTTGCCATCTCACTGTATCGTCATGTTGGACTCGTGATAACTCATCACCATGGAGTCGAACTCCTCGTTGCTCGGTGGCTCCACTGGTGTATCTCCGCCCTGAGACTTGTTGTAGCCGTCTACGCTGGCGGTCAGCTCCCACAAGGTCAGTTCGTCTGTCTGTCTTGGAGACCACCCGAGGGCTGCTCCGAGACCGTAGACTGCGGAGCGGCGAACTCTTCCGTCGTCGTGGTAGACTGGCGACTTGGAGTCTCCTTGGCCGTCTCCGCCTTCTCTTTTTTTCCGACTTCGTCTCCAGGCACGCCCGTCAGTGCGGCCATGATGACGACCAACGCGATATAGACGCTCTCTGTCAGAGGCCTCTCGTCTACGTACCGCTGAACCAGCACCAGAGCCTTGAGAGGCTCCTGACCAGCACCTATGAGTCCCAGACGAATGGTCTCCCTGATATCGTTCAGCTTCCACTTGCCATCGCGGATGCGGCTGAAGACCTCTGCTATGCCGCATCCGCACTTGTCCTCGAGCTCCAGTATCTGAGCTACCTTCGCTATGTTGAACTTGTGCGTACCATCCGCCCAAGTCAACTCCACTTCTCCGTTCACTGCCATGATCCATATCTCCGTGGCTAGATGTGGAACTCACGCGGGAACGAACGTGAGTGCGCCGTTGTTCACCATAGTCAGGTCGAGAGTGACCTTCTGTCCACGAACACCACCGTACTTGAGGTCGGTGAGCAGGAACGATCCCAGCCAGTAGCCGAGAGACAGCGGCAGAGTAGTCGGAGACACGAGCTGAATGCGAGCACTGCGCTCAGTCGCGCCCATGAACCAGTCCAGCCAAGTGTGAAACGACTCGCAGGCCATCACGCCAGAGCCAGACACCTCGGCCGACAAGGCGTTCACGTCCTTCGCCTCCCACGCGGGCAGAGAAGGATCGAGACAGTCCGGGATCAGCGTAGTATTAGTAGACGCCGACAGACTGAAGTTCTTGGTAGTCAACCCGCACGGCTCAGAGAAGACGTCCGGGCTCCCGGAGGGTGAGTCACCGCCGATGCCGATCAAGATCAGCAGCTTGGTGCCCGGGATAACGGTCGGTTGTGCCATCTTAGTTTCTCCTTCGGTTAAGCTAGTTGTATCAACGCACGAAAGTTCAGCGCGACGTGACGAGTCAGTCCGTCCGGATCACGCAGATAGTTGACGGTGTTCAGCTCGAACACTATCACAGAGTATCCAGAGACCGTGAGATCCTGGTCGTCCAGCGCGGCCACTACTGCCTTGCTGATCTTCTTCACCATCGGTATGCTCTTGTCTCGAGCCCATCCGTCTATGCTGAAGAAGATCTCTGTCCCGTCGATGCAGTCGGCCTTGTCTGGCAGAACCTGACTGTCACCTATGGAGATATATGGAAACGTAGGGCCGGGGGGAACCTCGTCGTACACCCGAGCAGGATCCCCGACGATGGCCTTGACGCCAGCGTCGGCCTTCAGCTTGGTGACTATCGCGGCCTGCAGCTCTAGTGATGGATCGCTCATGCTGAGTACTTCTTGATGTTGAGCGCTACCTTGGCCTTCATCTCTTCCTTGATCTGTCTCTTCATCCTGTTGTAGGTCGGAAAGAAGAACGGCTGCGCTGGCATGTTCACGGTGCCGAACTCGTCTGCTCTGGCGTAGTCGTACGGCTTAGAGGAGACGGACTCCCTGACGGTCTCGTGGCCACCCGCGACTATCCGCACGGTCGTGTCCTTCTTACCCGGCACCGTCTTGACTGTGGTTCGCAGAGTACCCTCGTGTACTGGAGCAGCGGCCGCGATAGCCTGTCTCAGCTTCTCGGCCTGCTTGTTCAGCTCCTCCACTGCGAGATCGTGCAGCTCCTTCGGGAGCTGTCTGGTCAGCAGCTGATCCAGCTTTCTGACTGAGTCGTTCACACCGCTACTCCCTTCTCGCAGAGCATCTCGTACATGAACCCGTGACGTACTCGCCCGCCGTCCGGATCTACTATGGAGCGGATATTGTAGGTGTCGCCAGTCTCCTCGTTCTTGACCATCCACTCGGTTGTGACCAGCGAGGTCATGGAGGACTGTCTGACTGTGATGTTCACGTAGTTCGTGCCCGTCAGCCGACTGGCGAGTATCTGCTCGCCTCCCAGCTTGGGCGAGATGTTGCCGCGCGTGACGAAGTTCGCGGTGCCCAAGAAGCCGTTCTCGGTGTCCCCGTAGTCAGGCTCGGGAGGCGAAGAGACCCCCAGAGCTTGTCTAGAGTAGAACCCGACCAAGTATCTCAGCTCACCTGACGACATTCTTCTTTCCCTTGTTCTCTGGCCTCTCAACCACGACTGCGCACTCCTCGCGAACTGCCTTCTCGGCGCAAGCTCTCTTCACCAAGTAGGTCCCAGGCTTGTAAGACATCACGGACCTAGAAGACGGCCAGTAGTCGAACGGCTTCGTGACCTTTATCCACGGCATCAGCGTATCATTCTCCACAGAGTTCCGTTGACCAGCTCGTCCTCGTTCCACTGATTGTACGCCAAGCTGTGAAGCCAAGGCATTCGCTCCGGATAGACTGGCTTTTCTATTCTAGTGAAGTCTGTCTCGCCCACCAGCGCAGCAGCGCTCATCTTGTCGACGAACACCGGGCATCCCATCACCACGGCCTCTACCGCGGCGATGCTACCGTGCGTGACTAGACAGTGAGCGTCAGCCAACTCCTTCTCGAGCGGCACCGGGCTCTCCTTGTGCCGCACGAAGATCGGCCGATCAGTGTACTTCTTGAGCTCCTCGGCCACGTCCCTCGCCCAATAGACGTGAGCGAAGAGGTTCCAGTAGTCCGGCAGCGTGTCGGCTATCACGATGCGCTTGCCGCTACTTCTCCACGGACGCAGCGACGACTCTAGTTTTAGAAACTTCCACCGATCCTCTGGTACGTCAGCGATGCTCTGCATCTGAAAGTGGTTGACATGCCATCTATAGTATCCTCCAGGAATTCCCATCTCACTGCCCTTGGGCAGATGCGTGGCAAACACGCGACGAAGATAGCCGCGATCCCAGTATATGAACTTTCTTCCGCTCTTTCTCCACTTGTCGTACCAAGGCTTGAGGAAGGGACTGCATCCGACGATGGGTATGACGTGCTCTGGCAGGTCATCAAGTCGCTGAGGATCGTCACGAACAACTCTCCCTATCTTCTGCCCTATGCGCTCGAACAAGTTCAACTTGAACTTCTTCAGTCCAGGAGGAATGAACAGAGCAACTGACTGCGGGTCTATCATCACACCCTCCAGTGCTTCTGCACCCAGTCTAGATGCGTGAACTGCTCAGGCTTTCTCCAGCCGATGAACGCGACGATGCGACAGTTCAGCGGCAGAGCCGAGGAGTGCGGCGGCCATCCGGGCTTCTTGAAGCCGTAGATACCTGACGGATGTCCGCCCTTCCAGGTTCCGGCTTCAGGAAGCATGTGCCAGATCCAGCCCTGATCGTCAGGGAAGTCGTGATACTGTATCTTCTGCGCCTTATCCAGCGAGAAGTTTCTCCAGACCTCTGAATGACTACCCGGTCTCAGCATGTAAATGCTGCAGTTGAACGGATTAGGATTAATCGCGTTGACACCCTTCAGTATGACGAAGGGCTCCTCCCGATCGAACAGCGGATCCGTCCTGTCGACTATGACCAAGTCCAGATCAACTCCAACTATCCTGTCGGTGAGCTCGTGACGAGCCTGCCACTCCGGATCGAACGTGCGCAGCCTGCAGAAGCAGCCGCGCCCGATGAGCTCCTTGTCCTCCAGAGGAACCACGTCGTACCTGTCGCACGACTTGACGTCTCTGTCCGTTACCAAGACCAGTCTGTGCTTCTGCGCGTAGTGCCTGCGCAGGCCAGCGGCCAGCTTCTCCACGGACTCCAGGGGATACTTGCTGCCCCAGAGCCACGCCACGAAGTTCACAGCCACAGCACACCGATCCCGTTGTCCTGACTGTCCATCCGTATCTCCTGGTGACGATGCCGGGCTTTTATCTCCCTCCAGAAGATGGGAACCTCTATCGGCTTCTTGTGCGGAGGCAGACCCTTCTTGCGATAGAATCCTATGTCGTGAAATGCTATCATCTTGGTGAGAGGACTGTAGTTCTCCCAGTCCTTCTTGACGTAGGGCAGCGTGTGATTAGCGTCTATGAACACAGCGTCAAAGGGACCTAGCGCGCGCACCTTGTCAATTATGTTCTTATCTGTGCTGTCTCCGAGTAGCAGATGCGCGTCATATCCGCGCTTCTTCAGCTCAGCTACGCACTCCTCTAGAGGCCCCTGACTCTTCTTGAATGACGCGTCACCGTGCGGCAGATCCACCGACACGATCCTAGATCCCCCCATTAGCTTGTTCGCGACGTACCAAAGAGATCCACCAAATTTGGATCCGACCTCCAGATACGACTTCACGTTATTGTCCACCAACAACTTGGTGAAGACCTCGATCTCAGTTCTATTCTGCAGTATCCCAGTCTCACACTTCATCATGTGGCTATCATCCTCATTGCTGCGTCCTTAACCTCGTCTACTGAGATATTGGACATGGCTCTCTTGCAGTGATCGCACTTCTCGATGTGACCGCAGGCCTCTGCTCCCCCGGTCAGATTGACGTGTCCCTCGTACCCGGTAACAGCCGGGGGGATGAACCCGCCGAACAGCACGACTGCGGGAACTCCGACGGCCGCAGACGCGTGATGCATCCCGCCCTCAGGACCGATGTACAGCGCAGCCTGCGACAGCGCGGAGATCACGTGACGAAACTTAGGCAGCTCCACGATAGCCGCCTGCTGAATTATGCGCCGCGAGTTCTTGTGCTTGAACTGAATGACGTCGACGCCCTGAAGTATCAGGCGACGCGCGACCTCCTCGTACTTCCCCTCGCCCCAGTCCTTGTTCGGCGCCACCGACTTGTGCCACGGCACGTTCGGCTCGATTACGACGAAACCCGGCTTGAAAGCCTTGGCGACGTTGGTCTCCTGCTCGTCGAAGAAGAACTCTCCCGGCGTAGGACGGAAGTCGAAGTTCCAGACCCACCTGCCATTCACCAGCTTGTTGTACTTGCGACGTCCCTTATAGTGATCCACCCAGATGAGGTCTTGGTCCCTCTCACTGCCCGGAGGAGCCACGTTGGGATTATTGTAGTAGATCTCAGGACACCAGCTGGACCAGCTGATCCTCTGTCCGTCGCCGAAGGCCACTCGCTTGCCCTTGGCGTGCGCTCCTCGCGCCATGCCAGAGCCCATGATCTCGTCGCCGAAGCCCACTCTGCTAACTCCATCCCATGCAGTGGTCGCCATTCATCTCAAACAACTCTCTCGCACCCCACGACTCAAGCAGCAATTTTGCGTCGTGTCGCTCCTTGCCGTAGACAGACTTATGCTTCCTCGTCTTGTCGCCCTTCTGCTCGAGGATGATTATTGGTCTGTGTCTCTTGATGATGTTCTCGCCGCCCTCCACGACGAAATACTCATAATTTTCAACGTCGATCTTGATAAAGTCAACGTTCACGAAATCAAAATCATCCAGCTTTACCATCGAGACACCAGTACCGCCCTCGATAACTTGCGTGCTCCCGGTACTACCGTGCATGAACTTCAAGCCGACTTCTGCGTGCTGATGTCCAACCGCGCAGTGATGTACCTCATAATTCTTGAGGCCAGACATATTTAGTCGGAGGCACTCGATGTGTTCTGTGACCGGCTCAAAACCGATCACCTTATCAAACTGCCTCGCGAGATGCATGGCCCATAGACCAATGTGCATCCCTACGTCTAGAGCACAGCGCCTCTTCTTTACTCTTCTCAGAGCAGCGTCAAGCTTATGATACTGATAAGTACCTCTGCCGTCTACCTTTGGTCCTCTGGCGACCATCTCGACTAAGTGAGTCTCACTGTCGGGGAACCAAATTCCATCTGCGCACTTCATCGGTTCTTCCTAGCCATCTCGTAGTCAAATCTGATGCCTCGCGCCCAGATGGCCGCAGGCTGAGGAACAGGCTGCTCGAACTCCTCCAGCTCGATCTCGCATATCTCGGAGTAGTGAATACGCCGAAACCCCATCCCCTTTATCAGCTCGTCTACCTCGTTTCGCTCCTCCAGAGAGCCGCGCCACACGAAGAACTTCTTGCATCTATCCGCGAGCCACTTGACCAAGCTGTCCAGGTCTCTCTTCTCCATGACTCTGAACAGCTTGTGGTAGACAGCGAGCATGAGAACTATGTCATAGCTATCCCTCAGGTTCTTGCCGAAAGCCTTCTCTATGGCGGCACCACCTCCGGTGAGATCCACCACCTCGAACCTAGCGTCGACGCTGCGAATGTCGGCGAACCACTCGTTCGCAACCTCCATTCCCTTCACATAGTTGTCGCATCCATGAACGACACTAGCACCAGCAAGAACAAGATCGTGGCACACAGCACCGCGATTGCAACCAACGTCAAAGACACTCGCGCCCCGCGCGCGAGGAAGAATATCAGCGAGACCGTCAAGACGAAACCCGCTAAAATTAATGACGCGACGCTGAACACCCTTGTCCGTCCAAGTTGATGGCATCTTAGGCGGCTCTCTTTCCACCGCGAACGGCGTCGTAGCTGCCGAACATCTCGTCGACCGACGGCTCGTACCTGTCCGCCGTGTATCCCTCCGCCTGCGCCTCGTCCCACAGCCTGTCGACCATCTGCTGGACCTCAGGATGCGCGTGAGGCTGCGGCTTGTCGGCCCGAAGCGTGAAGGCGTTCCAGTGCTGCCTGCCGCTGGCCTTTAGACGCGGCATCGCCCACTTCAGGTGAGGCTGCGTCTCCACCTTCGTGAAGTGAATCAGCTTGATCTCCGGATCCGCGAGACTCTTGTACTTCTCGCCGTCCAGGCAGTTCCAGTTTCCCTGGAAGGGAGCTATCGCCCCGCCGATGTTGTTGCGAACCTGCCGGTACAGACCCTCTCTGCTGCGCAGCTGATCGAACGGCACGATAAACTTCTTGGCTCGCTCGCAGTCGAACAGAAGAACGCAGTGTGTGTTCGGGCTCTTCGCGAGTATCGCCTTGCCGTCCGGTATCTTCTGGTTCCAAAGCTCCGCGGGATCCGCGCAGTAGATCTGATCCACGTCGTTGTAGATGCCCTTGCCCCTGAACCCGCAGACGTGCGGTATCGCCCAGCGAAACGCGCTGAACGGAGTGGCCCATCCTCTGGTATTCCAACCCTCACCCTTCTTCGGATTGCTGTACCAAGGAGACGCTGGATCATTCGACAGCTTCATCCACGTGATGTCTACCGGCATGGACGAGAACTTGCGAACCGTGTACTCGAACATTCCCTGCGACTCGGCGTCCTCACCGTTCGCGCTGCATCCCACGAATATGCGTATGGCTTCAGTCATAGACTCCATCTCCTGAGCATCTGTTCTATGGTCATCTTCGGAAAGCACTCGATGGTGCTGGTCTTGGAGCAGTTGACGACGTCTACCCCCATCTTCTTGAGTACGGGAGCAGCGGCGGTCATGTGTCGCCGCCACTCGTGAAAGCGACCGTTGTCCGGATTGCGCAGCGGCGCTGGATGAGCACCGTGCCAGTGAACTCCGCCGTGCTCGCTGAAGTCGAAGCCCACCAGAGCGACACCAGTCGCGCCGAACTGCGTCACCAGATTGAGAACCTGATACCCGGAGTTGCCGCCAGCGCCGACGACCCCCGGCTCGTCGTAGAGCATCTTGTGTATCAGGTTCTTGGCCTTGTCTCTGGCAACTACGACGTCATGGATGCCCTTCTCCTTAACGCCGTGCCCGAGTCTTACTCCCTCGAAGCCCTTAACCTTCTCGCGGCGAATGTGCCACCACACGTCGTCGCATCCGTAGAGAACTTCCGCCCAAGGACACAGTCGGTAGCTCTCGTTGATGGCGACAACGTGGATCCGGTCCCGCAGCATCTCAACGCCGACCTTGTTGGCGCTAGGACCCGCTGCGACTACGGCGACGCACTGACCTCTCCAGTCCTGCCACCACTTGAACCGGGTCGACCCTCTCTCCCAGAGATCCATCACTGACTATTATTCCTGGGACCAGAGGTCAATACTGGTGATCTAGGATCAGAGAAGTCTCTGGGTCTAGCCTCGAACGGTCTCCCTCGGCCGACGCCGGGGGTCGGTCTTCTGCGAGGCGGTGGGATCGGAGCTGGCACTATCGTAGGCGGACTGCGCAGGAACGAGCGAAGCTCGTTCGGATAGTGATAGCCGATCGGCGGCGGGAATACCGCCGTCGTGGGCGGCATGGCCTCCGGCCGACGAGCGAGGAACGGCGCGAAGAAGTAGCCGTATCCACTCGCCATTCGCTGAGCAGCAGACGGCAGAGGCCAGTCGTCCTGATTGACCGGCAGAGGTGGTGTGTGCAGCGCAGTCGTCTGCTGATCGAACCACGTCGGCAGCTGAGAGACGCGGCGCGGAAACGCTAGCAGATCAAAGTTGCTGACCGGCCTGATCTCAGGCGCGGCCTGCGGACGAGAGATCCAGGTGAGAACCTCTCGACGCTGCTGAGCCGGAACTGGCCAGTCGTACTGATTGACCGGACGAGCAGAAGCAGAGGCCTGGATGACGATGTTGCTCTGCTGAACCGCCTGAATGAAGGTCTGCGGGCGTATCGGTATCGAGCCGTCGAAGTTGTTGACCGGCCTCGGCTGAACCTGCTGCGCGAAGTTCGGCGATTGCGTCCAGGTTATCGCCTCTCGAGTTCTGCGAATCGGCAGCGGCCAGTCGTCCTGATTGACCGGCATCTGCTCTGGCGCGCCGAACTGCGGCGAGCGCGTGTAGGTGATCGCGTCCGGCGTGCGCCGGATCGGGAGCGGCCAGTCGTCTTGGTTGACCGGCATCCTGTCTGGCGCACGCGGAGCAAAGGTATAGCCGACAGCGTCGCGAGTACGAACGATCGGCAGCGGCCAGTTGTACTGATTGACCGGCATCCTCTCGGGTGCACGCGGCGAGAACGTGTATCCGACTGCGTCTCTGGTCCGCAGAATCGGCAGCGGCCAGTCCGACTGATTGACTGGCTTCTGTGCCGCTGGCGTGCGGAGAGCAACCGCGAACGGCGCGAGATCATAGTTGAAGTACGGCTGCTTCCATCGCAGAGAGTAGTACGGAGCTCTGAATACGTACTCGATCTGGATGCCAGCGTTGACCCAGGAGCGCAGACTGATCGGGTAGTCGACGCGAGCAGGAAGCGGCCAGTCGTACTGATTTCTCGGCAGCGTGACAGCCGCGACACTCTTGAGCTGCGCGTTGAAGTGAAACGCGACGTCTATAGATCGCTGAGGCTCCTGCGTTCCCCAGTCTACGACGCGAGACGGGATGTAGGTCACCGGCGTCGAGGCATTCGGCGACTGGATCCACGTCTTGACTTCCTCGTCAGCCCGACGCAGCGGTAGCGACCAGTCGGACTGATTGACCGGCTTGGCGCTCACGACTTGCGCAGGCTGCGGCGCTTGAGTCCAGGTGCGGACCGGCTGCGCCATCCTGATCGGGAGCGGCCAGTCAGCGACCAGAACAGGCTTCAGTCCAGTAGCAACTCGCGGACCCTGCAGCCAAGTTCTTATGACCTGCTGAGCCTGAATCGGCAATGGCCAGTCGAGCTGATTTGCCGGCCGAGAGACGGCCTGTGCCGTCAGCAGCGCGACGTTGAACGGCTGCTGCCAAGGCTGCGCGAATTCAACCGGTGCTGGCGTTCCCCAGTCGGAGACTCCGCCGGGCATGTAGCGTGCCGCGTCGCGAGCAATGGTGGCGAACGGGGGAGACGGCTCCGCCTGCCAAGTGCTGCCGCGCGGGAGCGGCCAGTCGTACTGATTGACTGGCAGCGATACCGCAACAGTCACCTGAGGCGCGCGAGTCCACGTCCGCAGGCTGATCGGATAGACCTGCGACACTGGGAGAGACCAGTCGATGCTCTGCCGCTGCGGAGGAGGATTTGGTGCCTGCGGCTTCGCAGACCACGTCCTCAGCTGAGACGGATAGACTGGAGCAGTCGGCAGGTCCCAGACGACCTGCTGCTGTGGTCTCGCGTCTGGAGCACGCGGCGCTCTCGCGAACGTCCGCAGGTCTACCGGATAGTCTTGACCAATCGGCAGCGTCCACTGCGACTGAACCGGCTTGTTGACGACTGTCGGAGACAGCAGCGCCGGATTAACAGCGATGTAGGTCTGCGCCTTGCGCGGATCCTCCCACGTGCCCCAATCGACGACGCGCGAGGGCATATAGTTGGGCGGAAGAAGCGGAAGAAAATCAACCGTCCACGTTCGCAGACTGATAGGAAATTCTCGCGCAATCGGCAGCGGCCAATCAAATTGGTTGGCTGGCCGTAGCAGCGCGCCTCTTAATCCTGTGCTGGCCTGTAGCCACGTGCGCAGGTCCATCAAGACCGGCGCGGGATAAGAGGTCGCTGGCGGCTTTTCCGTTAGACGGCTATTCCACTCATGCGCAGGACCGGAAAGCGACTCCGAGAAAACGACAATCGCCATCGCGCCGTCTTCAAGGTTCGTGCTTCCCGTGCAGACGCAGTTCGCCGTTCCCGAAGTCGTCTTGGTCGCGACCGTGTGACAAAAGTTAGTGACGTCGTCTTCCAAATCTTCGGTGAAGGAAGTCCACGTTTTCGACGCTGTGCTATTCGTCGCGCAACCAGCGCAGGCGAGACCAAGACCATTGGTCGGAATAGTAACAGACGCCGTCAGCGGCGCAGTCGCGTCCATGTCGGTCGACGTATTCGACGCAGTTGACGCAACAGTGAAGCTCGCACCGAGAACGCGATAGACCGAAATCTTCGTCGTGTTGATCGACGGGTTGCCGCTGAATGTAACCTTGATGGTCGCTGTCGTTCCGATAGGAACGTGCAGCACCGCCCATGCAGCGCCGACCGTTGTAGAAAATCTTACGTTGACCGGAATCGCAGCGGTCGCATCGCCGCCGCCGGAGTCAATCGTCACGCCCAGAAGATTTAGATTTGCCTCCCATGTAATCGGGATGGCAATAACGCGATCAGCAGCAGCTACGCCGGTAGAAACACCGGAATAGGTAACGACGTTCGCAGTACCGGCAGCACTTGCCGGATCGGCTGTTCTGGTAACAGACGCAGCCATTGTTTACTTTCCATGCTTGACGGCGAACCTGCTCGCCCTGAACGAGCACTCCGCGACGCCCGTCTTGTAGGGCGCTGGTTGATTGATGATCTCGCGCAGCCGAACACACTTGCCAGAGCCGCCAGCGGGATCGTTGATAATTTCGCGGATGGTATAAGTCCCATTCATCACTGGAATCGTCTCGTTGTAGAGACGCTCGATGTTGAGCGTGTCGACGCAGATGACTTTCGTTCCAACCCTCAGGGGAGACGACATGTTATGCACCCGTCCGCGTCTGAGTAATCGATCTCGTCGAACGACCAGAGACAAGCCTGCCCGAGCAGAACCTGATTACCGCCACCTCCACCGAGACAGGTGACGTCGCCGTCCGCGTCCACGATGCAGTTTCCGTCTGCGTCGAGGATGTTGTTGTTGTCGGCGTCTAGGATTTGAATCGGCATGTCACATGATTATCCAGTTTGTGCCGTCGCAGTAGACCATGACCTTGTTCGCGCCGCCGCCCGCCGCAGTCGCTCCTCTGGTAGAAGAGTTGCAGTCCGTGATGAACGTCGTGTGTCCGGCCCAGTGAGAAGCAGCGGCAGGTAGATCAGCGAACACGGACTTAGTGAATATGATATCTGGAACCGTGTAGGACCGCCACTGACCTACCTTGTCACCGACGAACTTCATCGTCCCGCTGTCGTTGGCCATGATGCCTCGACCGTAGAACTGCCCGGTCGGATCGGCCAGCGAGAACGAGATGGTGGCGTCTCCCGTTCCGCTGGTCTTGGTTAGCGTGCCGCCCGACAACACCGGGGGTTGAGCATTGAAGGCGTTCGTCGTAGTCTTCAGAGTCGTCCCGCCGGTGATCGTCTGCCACACCGTGAACGTGTAGACGCCGTCCGTGTAGGTCGCGCCAGCCGTCGCGTTCGCAGCGGAGACTGCGAACCACCAGTCGGCGCCCGCCTGAATGTTGGTTCGACCAGCCAGAACGCGATCGACGTAGACAGGAGCTCCAGATCCAGTGTCGTTCGTGACCCACGAGTTGTTCAGTCCGCTCTGACCGAAGTAAGAGTTGCGCACGCAGCCGCCGTGCCACGAGTTGATGACGCCAGACAGACTGTACGTGCTGGTGATGTCATAGGTAGACTGCGAGTAGGCCAGCGAGCCCGGCCCCGCGCCGAGATGCAGACCCCCGATCATGCAGATGCTCTGGAAGTTCGAGTAGCAGACGTTGTAGCTCTCAGATCGACACGAGACCATCGTGATGGTGTCACCTGCAGAATTGCTGCAGAGATAATCCCAAGCGCCGCTGTTGCCGACGCCGCACTGAAATCCCATGCCGCTGACGACCGGAACAGAGCCATAGGGAACGTAGATGCCTGCTCCAGTGAAGGCCTGACAGTTACCGCCGTTGATGGTCTGCTGCAGACAGTTGAAGTTGTTATTCAGCCCGTTGCGGATGCAGTAGGTGTGCCAGATGAAGTGGCAGTTATCGATCATGTTCTCCGACATCTGCGACGTGTTGCTCGGACCGATCTCGATGCCGACCTCGACCTCGAAGAACGCGCAGTTCTCGACCTTGTTCCCCTGACTCCCGACGAACGGCACGGAGCTGTTGAGACCGCCGCGCATGTCGAGCAGCAGCCCCTTGCCGCCAGCCGTCGAGTGTCCTCCGTTCGGTCCGCCCATCGCCAAGTCGCGAATAGTCGAGTAGTAGAAACCGTCGGTAGCAAGAGCAATGCTGCCCGGAACCACGCCCTGAATGAAACTCCCGTACTTACTCATGCCGAAGATCAGGCCGCCCGTCACGCCCGTCACGCTCAGACACGGCGTGCGACCAACGCCGCCAGTGGTGAAGGACGAGTAGGAGATCGTCTCGTCGGCGGTCGCTCTGGCGCTGAACGTGATCGTCGCGTCGCCCGTACCGCTGGTCTTCGTCAGCGTCGAGCCGCTGGTCGTCGCTCCCGCGGTCGCCGTCGTCACCAGCGTCAGCCCGCCAGCGATCGTAGAGGTCACCGTGTAGGTGACGCCGTTGTTCGTGTACGTCGCTCCAGCCGTGGCGTTGGCTGCAGTGACCGTGAAGGTATAAGTCACCGTGCCAGTACGAGTGAGAGTCCCACTCGCTGCTGGCGCGTTGCCAGCCAAGCCATTGAAGCGCGTCAGTCTGCAAGAGGTGCCAGCGACGACGGTAGCCGTGACGTTGAAAGTCGTGCTGTTGGTGATGTAGTTCTCGCCAGCGACAACGTCGATGCCGCTGCCAGCGAAAGTGTAGCTCAGCGAGTTGATGTAATACTGCTCTGCAGTCGTGAAGGTCTTGTTGCCGGTGTTGATCGACGCGATGTGTCGCGTGCCGTTGCTGTAGCCGTCCTGGTCGATGCCCTCTACGTAGATCGCCTTGCCGACGACGAGATCGGTGACGACCTCCGCGCAGGTGAACGTCAGATGTCCGGTGGTCGCTCCGCCGGCTCCGTCAGATATGACGTTGGTTATTGTCTTATTCGTCGCGAACGGAGTGACGAGATAGGTTCCCGGGGGGAAGTAGACGCCCTTGTTCAGGTTCGAGCTGAGATAGTTGGGTGAGGCTGACGTTCCGAACGCGGCGTCGAACGCAGCCTGGATGGCCGCCGTGTCGTCTGCCACGCCGTTTCCCAGCGCTCCGTAGTTCTTGACGTTGATCACGTCGGTGATCGTCGCGAACTGCCCGAGAGTCTTGTGCGGCGACCCGGTGCTCAGCAGCGGAATTAGAGTAGCGTTCTCTAGTGATTTAGTCACCATGTCACGTATCCCAGTAGGAGAAGCCGGTCGGCGGAGCGAAGCGGCACGACGTCGCTGCGGTCCTCATGTGACCGCTGTTATCGCCGTTGTCGATCATCTGAGTCGCGGCGAACCACGTACCTGACGGAGACCAAGTGAAGACGGGATTGTTACCCGTCGCAGGATTAGATGGTCCCCATATTGGGGCCGTAACGCCAGCACCAGAATGCCAGTAGCCATACCAAGCCTTGCCGGAATCAAAGTCGGCGGCGAAGCACAGCACGTCAGCAAGACCTAAGAAGTTGTCGCCGGCCGGTTCATTACCGACATTGTAAGTGACGCTCGCTCCTACGTCGCCGTTACCAACTCCGCTGCCGAACTCATTGCGGATCACCCAGTGCAGGGCACCAGTCATAAAACTGTTCTGGTTGCCATCATTAATCGTGGCTCCCCAACAGACTTTATCGAATAGCGAGGCGAGCAGCCTGATGTGGATTTCCCAATAAACTTTCCCAGAAGTCTTGCCTGTAGTGCTGAGAGATTGGTTCCACTGGAGACTTGTAAGACCCTGCGAGCGCACCTGCCAATTGCTGTTGCTCAGAATAAGCGACGTTCCTGTTTTTGCCGGATCGAACGTCGTCGTCTGCGTCTCAGGAAAATTTCCCCAGAATAATTTTCGATTAAGAAAAACCGCGTCGTGTACGTCGAAAGAATTCCGCTGTCCGCCGTTGCTGAAAGAAAACTCTTTCAGAAACATATTCATGCCATTGACGTCCCACCCGATGCGAATTGGATTGCCAGTCGTGGAAGCGCCTTGGCTGAATGGATAATCAACAACAGCATCTCCCTTGATGCCGGACGAGCCGCTGTTAACTAGCTGACTGCTGTAGTGCCATCGGTTCGTGCTGTTTCCGCCAGTGCGATTGCCGGCGATATTGTTGCCCCAGGTTTCGACGCCGCCTCCATCCCACGCAATATAGAATTGCCCGCTGATGCCCTGTATCTGCCCGCCCGATGTCAAACCGATCTCATGCGCGAACGTGGTTACCGTCCATGGCTCGCTGGGACCATAGTTCGGTCCATCGTAATAGTTGCCAGCGCTGAATACCGCTTCCGGCCCGCGCGATCCGCCGATGCTGCTCAAGTTCAGTCTCGCCATGTTGGCGACTGTCGATTGAGTCAGATTAGGATTGCCGCTCCCGGACCCTTCGTACCAAGTCTTGATATACATTGAGCCTGTGCCGCCCCAACCGGACAGCACGGAAGTTTTTAACGTTCCATCCGCTTGAACGGGAATATCGAGCGGGAAGTTGCCAAGGCTGTCGACGATCTGAATCGCGTTGACGCCAGCCGCAGCCTTCGCCGCGCTGAAGGCGGATAAGCCGTACCATGCAAACGGCACTTGCATCCCAACGTCGCCGGGGCCGGCATAGCTCGACGGTATCAGCAATGGTCCCTGCGAGA
>Ga0207670_10000052_pt1 | contig 86188 bp, 83 predicted proteins | sample KBSS23HmetaG_FD_184339 | JGI IMG/M metagenome (GOLD analysis project Ga0207670, IMG submission 184339) | Switchgrass rhizosphere microbial communities from Kellogg Biological Station, Michigan, USA - KBS S2-3H metaG (SPAdes) (version 2) | ecosystem: Host-associated > Plants > Roots >...
TCTCCGAGCGCAGGCGCGGCGAGACGCCGGCGATGCGGACCGGGGCGTGCGCGCGGCGCCTCAGTGTCGGGCAGATGCTCAGGGAGCGGTTGTTCCCGGGCCGGATCGGGCTTGCCGAGCGCTGGGAGGTCTACTACCGCGGGCTCACACCGACGCGGCGCATCCCCAGCGCCCGCAGCCACCAGCTCAAGTACGCGTTCTAGACCGGCGCTCCGGCGGGCCGACAACGGGACACCGACCCCGTCATCAGCAATCTTCCGAGCACAACCCAATCCCCGGGCATGTGGCACCATCGCGAGCGATGAGACGATCGCCCGCGGATGGCCCGGTACGCGTACTCGAGTGGGTACGGTTCCCGAACGGCATCTGGAACCTGCCCCGCGAGCTGATCCGGCAGCTCGAAGCCGACGTGCCCGACGTGAAGGTGTCGTCCCCGGACACGCGTGACGAGGCGAACGCGCTGCTGCCCGAGGTCGATGTGGTGCTGGGCTTCGCCGTCCGGCCCGCGAACCTCGGCCGCGCGACGCGGCTGCGCTGGATCCACTCCACCGCGGCCAGCGTGACCGGCATGCTGTTCCCGGAGCTGGTGGCGAGCGACGTCGTGGTGACGAACGCCCGCGGCCTCCACGCCGACGCCATGGCCGAGCACGCGCTCGCGATGATGCTGGCGTTCGCGCGGAAGCTCCACCACGCGCGCGACGCCCAGCGGGTGCGCGAGTGGACGCAGGCGCCGCAGTGGGAGGAGCCCCCCGCGATCGGCTCGCTCGCGGGCGCGACGCTGGGCCTCGTCGGGCTGGGCGCGGTCGGCTCGGCGATCGCGGTGCGCGCGAGGGCGATGCGCATGCGCGTGATCGCCGTGCGCGTGCACCCCGCGTCGGAGCCCGCGCCGGCCGACGAGCAGTGGCACGTCTCGCGGTTGCGCGAGCTGTTGCCGCGCGTGGACTGGCTCGTGCTCGCGGCGCCGCACACGCCGGACACGGTGCGGCTCATCGGGCGCGAGGAGCTCCAGCTCATGCGACCGTCGGCGCGGCTCATGAACCTCGGGCGGGGAGCGCTCGTGGACGAGGCGGCGCTGATCGATGCGCTGCGCACGCGCCGGATCGCGGGCGCCGCGCTGGACGTGTTCGAAGAAGAGCCGCTGCCGCGCACGAGCCCGTTCTGGGACATGCCCGAGGTCATCCTCACGCCGCACACCTCGGGCCTGGGCCCGCGCTACTGGGAGCGCGCGATGGCGCAGTTCACGGCGAACCTCAGGCACTTCATCGCCGGCGAACCGCTCGAGAACGTCGTCGACAAGCGGGCCGGGTACTGATGCGGAAGCTGGGCGTGCTGCTCGCGGGCGGGAAGGGCACGCGGCTCGGGACCGGGATCCCCAAGGCGCTCGTCGTCTGCGGCGGCCGCACGCTGCTCGCGCGCGCGCTCGGCACGCTCGCCGCGTCGTGCGACGAGGTCGTGGTCGTGGCGCCGCGCGAGATGGATCTGCCCGTGACCCGCGCCGAGCGGGTGGACGATCCGCCCGACGCCCAGGGCCCGCTCCCTGCGATGCTCATGGGAATGTCGTCGCGACCGTTCGACGAAGCGCTCGTGCTCGCCGTGGACCTGCCGCTCGTCACGCCCGACGCACTGGCGGCGTTGCGTGCCCTGCGCGGTGACGCGCTCGCGGTGATGGCAGCGCCCGAGGAGCTGCCGCAACCGCTCGCGGCGTGGTATGCGTCCGGGGCGCGCGCGGCTCTCGAAGACGCGCTCGCCTCCGGCGAGCGCTCGGTGATCGCGGCCTGCCGGACGCTTTCGCCTAGGCTCGTGCGCGACGCGGAGCTGGCATCGATCCCGCAGGGAGGAGGGTTCCAGTGGAACGTGAACACGTTCGCGGACCTGGAGCGGGCGGAGCGCATGCTGGCGCTCGCCCCGAAGCTGCGACCGGGTCGCGCCTCGTGAGCACGGCGCTGGATCCGTCGACGCTCGTGCGCGCTCACCGTGCGCTCACGGCGCGGACGCCGGGCACCCACGCATTCTGGTTCTACGACCTGGACGCCATCCGCGACCGCGCTGCGGCCTTAAAGCATCACTTGAAGTCCCTGGCGCCCCGGCTTTCGTACGCGCTCAAGGCCAACGGGTTGCCGGCGATCGCCCGCACGCTCCACGACTGCGGCTTCGGCGCCGATGCGGGCTCGCTCGGCGAGCTCGAGCTGGCGCGCGCGTGCGGCTTCCCCGCGGGCGCGCGCACGCTCTCCGGCAACGGCCGCACGTCGGAGGAGGCGGCGTGGGTCGCGCACCACGGCGTCGAGGCGGTGAGCGCGGATGCGCCGCAGGAGCTGGAGCTGTTGGAGCGGGAAGCCGCCCGCGCGGGCGTGCGGCTCCGGATCGCGCTGCGCGTGAACCCGGGCATCGTGGCCGGTGGGCACCGCGGCATCGAGACCGGGCACAGCGCCACCAAGTTCGGCATGAGCGCGCGCCAGGCCGTGACGGCGTGGCGTGACCGCGCGCGCTGGCCCCACCTCGAGCTGGACGGCGTGCACGTGCACGTGGGCTCGCAGGTGGCGGGCGCCGAGCCGTTCGTCGCCGCCGCTCGAGTATCACTTGAACTCGTCGCCGCGTGCGCGCGCGAGGGTCACGCGCTCGCGAGCGTGAACCTGGGTGGCGGCTTCGCGGTGGACTACTCGGGGGCACCCGCCGAAGGCGGGTCCGGGCGCGAGCCGGGCAGGGAGCCTGATCTGGCCGCGATCGCCGCCGGCATCCGCGCGCTTCCCGGCGCCGCGCGCGTGCGCTGGTGCTTCGAGCCGGGGCGCTGGCTCGTCGCGCACGCGGGAACGCTCGTGGCGGAGGTGCTGTGGGACAAGCGGCGCGACGACGACGATGGCGAGCACCGCTTCGTCGTGCTCGCGGCCGGGATGAACGACCTGCTGCGGCCCGCGCTCTACGGCGCGCGGCATGTTATTCAGCCGCTCAGCCAGCGCGCGGGGGCTCTCACGCCTGCGGACGTGGTGGGGCCGGTGTGCGAGACGAGCGATCGCTTCGCGCAGGCGGTGCCGCTGCCGCCGCTCGAGCCCGGCGACCTGGTGGCGATCCGCGACGCGGGTGCCTACGGCGCGGTGATGTCGTCCGGCTACAACGGCCGCGGCCGGCTCGCCGAGGTGGTGCACGAGCGCGGCGTGCTCAGGCTGGCGCGCGCGGCGGAGAGCGGGACCCCGGGCGCGCGCGACGGGGTTGAAGTGACGCTCGAAGCGTGATCCGGCTCGGTTCAAGTATCACTTGAAGTGGCGCGGAACCCGGCCTCCGCGTCTTGACACTGCTCGCTCCCGCCGCCGAGACTGCGCGGTCCCTCTCCACGACGCCACGAAACGAGGTGCGCGGTGCTGCAGGTCGTGTGCATCAAACAGGTCCCCGACACCGAGACGCGCGTGAAGGTGGCGGCGGACGGGAAGTCGCTCGACCCCACGGGCGTGACGCTGATCCTGAACCCGTACGACGAGTTCGCGGTCGAGCAGGCGTTGCGCGTGAAGGAGCAACTGGGCGCCGGAGAGGTCGTGGCGATCTCGCTCGGCGGCCCGGGCGTGCAGACCACGCTGCGCACGGCGCTCGCGACCGGCGCCGACCGTGCGATCCATCTTCGCTGTGACACGCCTGCCCCGGATGCGCTCGCGGTCGCGAAGGCGCTCGCCGACGCGATCAGGCCGCTCGAGCCCGGCATCGTCTGGCTCGGCAAGCAGGCCGTGGACGACGACGGCGCGCAGGTGGGCCCGATGCTCGCCACCTTGCTGGACCGTCCGTGCGTGAGCGTCGTGGCCAAGTTCGCCATGGAAGGAACGACGGCGAGAGTCGAGCGCGAGATCGAGGGCGGCCGCGAGGTGGTGGAGGTCGCGCTGCCGGCGGTGTTCACCACGGACAAGGGACTGAACGAGCCACGCTACGCGTCGCTCAAGGGCATCATGGCGGCGAAGAAGAAGCCGCTCGAGGAGCGCGCCGTGGACCTGGGCCCCGCGCACCTCGAGCGCGTGGCGTTCGAGCTGCCGCCGGCGCGCAAGGCGGGCCGCATCGTCGGCGAGGGCAGCGCCGCGATCCCCGAGCTGCTGCGCGTGCTCCGCGAGGAGGCGAGGGTCATATGAAGCCGCTCGGCCTCCGGCCTCGCACCCCTGGGAAGCCGCTCGGCCTCCGACCTCGCACCCCTGGGAAGCCGCTCGGCCTCCGGCCTCGCACCCCTGGGAAGCCGCTAAGCCTCCAGCCTCGCACCCCTGGCCCCGTTCGCTCGCGGGTTCGGCCCGCGAGACGGGATCACTCATGAGCATCCTCGTCTTCATCGAGCAGCGCGACGGCAAGGTGCGCTCGGTCGCGCGCGAGGCGCTGGGCGAGGCCAAGCGCCTCGCGTCGTCGCTCGGCGGCCCGATCGTCGCGGTGTGTTGCGGCGCATCCGAAGCCGGCCTGCCGGGCCTCGGCGAGGCCGGCGCCGACAAGGTGCTCGCCGCCACGCACGAGGCGTTCGCGCGCTACGACGGTGCGGGCTACGCCGCGGCGGTGGCTGCGGCGGTGAAGGCCACGTCGCCGAAGCTCGTGCTGTTCGGCGCGTCGTCGATCGGCAAGGACCTGGCCCCGCGCGTTGCGGCGAAGCTCGGCGTCGGCCTCGCCGCCGACTGCACCGCGCTCGAGGCGAGCGGCGGCCGGCTCGTCGCGCGCCGGCCGGTCATGGCCGGGAAGGCGTTCGAGCGCGTCGCGTTCCCGATGTCGCCCGCCATGGTGACGCTGCGCCCGAAGGTGTTCGCGCCGGCGGCGCCGGAGTCGGGCAAGAGCGCCGCGGTCGAGCCCCTGAGCTTCGACTGGGACGCCACGAAGCCGCGCGCGGTGGTCACGGGCACGACCGGAGCGAGCGGCGGCAAGCCCGACCTGACCGAGTCGGAGATCATCGTCTCGGGCGGCCGTGGGTTGAAGGGCCCCGAGAACTTCTCGCTCGTGGAGCAGCTCGCCGACGCACTCGGCGCCACCGTGGGCGCGTCGCGCGCCGTGGTGGACGCGGGCTGGCGGCCGCACGGCGACCAGGTGGGGCAGACGGGCAAGACCGTCTCACCCAAGCTCTACGTCGCGGTCGGCATCTCCGGCGCGATCCAGCACCTCGCCGGCATGTCCTCGTCACGCTGCATCGTGGCCATCAACAAGGACCCCGACGCGCCCATCTTCAAGGTCGCGGACTACGGCGTGGTGGGCGACCTGTTCGAGGTGGTGCCGGCGCTCACGGAGGCGATCAAGAAGTTGCATTGAACCAAGTGCCGCAGCGGCTTGACGGTCATCACCGGCGCGCTTAACTTGCGGTGTTCGAGGCTCTGGTCGCGGTCCAACCCCTGATTCCGAAGGTCGGCGCTCGACATGCTCGAGTATCTCCCCGTGCTGTTGTTCGTGGCGGTGGGCTTAGGGTTCGGCGCCGTCACGATCGCCGCCTCCAGCCTGATCGTGCCGCAGCGCCGCAGCCCGGAGAAGATGAGCGCCTATGAGTGCGGCGTGGACCCCGTGGGCGACGCGCGCGGGCGGTTCAACATCAAGTTCTACATGGTCGCGGTGCTGTTCATCCTGTTCGACATCGAGGCCGTGTTCCTCTATCCGTGGGCGGTGACGTTCCGCCAGCTCGGGCTCTACGGCCTGATCGAGATGGTGCTGTTCATCGTCATCCTGCTCGCCGGCTACCTCTACCTGCTGAAGAAGCGCGCGCTGGAGTGGGAATGACCGATCCGCAGGGTTCGAAGCCCCCGAAGCAGGCCCCGCCGACGCCCGCGTTCCGCACGCTGGCGCAGTCGCGGCCGACCACGCCGGATCCCGGCCTGGTGATCCCGAGCGGCCCGCTCTCCGACGAGGACCGCTTCCGCGACGAGTTGGAGAAGGGGATCCTCTTCACCACGGTGGAGAGCGTCGTGAACTGGGCGCGCGCGAACGCCATCTGGCCGCTCGGCTTCGGCCTCGCCTGCTGCGCGATCGAGATGATGGCGATCGCGGGTCCGCGCTTCGACGTGTCGCGCTTCGGCGCCGAGGTGTTCCGGGGCTCGCCTCGCCAGGCGGACCTGATGATCGTGGCCGGTCGCGTGAGCATCAAGATGGCGCCGGTGCTGCGGCAGCTCTACGACCAGATGCCCGATCCCAAGTGGGTGATCGCGATGGGCGCGTGCAGCTCGTGCGGCGGCGTGTTCAACAACTACGCGATCCTCCAGGGCGTCGACAAGATCGTGCCCGTGGACGTGTACGTGCCCGGCTGCCCGCCGCGGCCCGAGGGGCTGATCCACGGCATCATGAAGCTCCAGGAGAAGATCCTCACGTCGAAGGTCGAGCTTGGGCCCTTCCCGCGCAAGAAGCGGGGTGCCCGGCCGCAGGCCGGAGCGGCCTGATCCATGGCGCTCGCCCCCACGCGCGTCGAAGAGAAGCTTCGCGAGCGATTCCCCGACGTGGCGTTCGAGCGCCAGCAAGGCGAGGCGGTTCGCGACCACACGCTCTACGTGCCGGCGGAAGCACTCGTCGACGTGTGCACCTACCTGCGCGACGAGCCAGAGTGCGCGTTCACGATGCTGTCGTGGATGGGCGGCGCCGACTACCTGCCGCGCGTGCCGCGCTTCGAGTGCGTCTACAGCCTGCTTTCGATCCAGCACGCGGCGCGCTTCACGCTGAAGGTGCGTGTGCCCGAGGAACAGCCGCGCGTGCCCACGGTGTGCGACGTGTGGCCGACGGCGAACTGGCACGAACGCGAAGCGTACGACTTCTACGGCATCACGTTCACCGGGCACCCGGACCTCACGCGCATCCTGCTGCCCGAGGACTGGGTGGGCTGGCCGCTGCGGAAGGACTCGCCGCTCGGCTACGAAGAGGTGGCGTTCACGCACAACACGCCGGGACGCATCAAACCGTCGCCGGCCCTGAAGAAGCTGGCTCCGAAGAAGGTCAGGTACCGTGCGCAGTGAGACCATGACGCTCAACATGGGGCCGCAGCACCCCAGCACGCACGGCGTGCTCCGGGTGGCGCTGGAGCTCGACGGCGAGAACGTCGTGGCGTGCAAGCCGGTCATCGGCTACCTGCACACCGGCATGGAGAAGCAGGCGGAGTACAAGACGTACACGCAGTCCATCCCGCAGACGGACCGGATGGACTACCTGTCGCCGATGAGCAACAACCTCGCGCTCTGCCTCTCGGCGGAGAAGCTGCTGGGCATCACCGTGCCCGAGCGCGTGCAGGCGATCCGCGTGCTGCTCACCGAGCTGACGCGGATCAGCGCGCACTGCGTGTGGCTCGGCACCCACGCGATCGACATCGGCGCGCTCACCGTGTTCTGGTACTGCTTCCGCGAGCGCGAGAAAGTGCTCTCGATCTACGACATGGTCTGTGGCGCGCGCATGACCGCGAGCTACTTCCGCGTCGGCGGCCTCGCGATGGACATCCCGGAGGGTTTCCTCGAGCGCTGCGAGAAGTTCGTGCGCGAGATGCCGGCGCACATCGACGAGTACGAGGCGCTGCTGACGAAGAACCCGATCTGGCTCGCGCGCACGAAGGGCGTGGCGCCGCTGTCCGCGGCGGACGCGATCGCCTGGGGCGTCACCGGCCCGTCCCTGCGCGGCTCGGGCGTGAACTGGGACATCCGCAAGGCCGAGCCCTACTCCGGCTACGAGACGTACGATTTCAACGTTCCGCTCGGCACGCGCGGCGACGCCTTCGACCGCTTCCAGGTCCGTGTCGCCGAGATGCGCCAGTCCACGCGCATCGCCGAGCAGGCGATCCGGCGCGTCCGCGAGCTGGGCGTCTCCGGCGACTACCGGCTCCGCGACTTCAAGTACGTGCTGCCGCCCAAGGAAGAGGTGAAGACGAGCATGGAAGCGCTCATCCACCACTTCAAGATCGTGGCGCACGGCTTCTTCCCGCCGGTGGGCGAGGCGTACCAGGCGATCGAGGCGCCGAAGGGCGAGCTGGGCTTCTACTTCGTGAGCGACGGCTCGGCGCGCCCGTGGCGGATGAAGGTCCGCTCGCCCTCGTTCGTGAACCTCCAGGCGCTGCCCGTGATGGTGCAGGGGAAGCTCGTGGCCGACGTGATCGCGGCCATCGGCAGCATCGACATCGTGCTCGGGGAGATCGACCGATGAGCGAAGCGAAGACATGCCAGATGCGTGAACCAGGGAAGGTGTGTCGATGAGTCATGACGCCGTGATGCCCACGGAGGCCGGCCCGGTGACGCTGGCGTGGTCGGAGACGGCGAAGGCCGAGGTGGCCGAGGCGCTCGCGCGCTACCCGGTCAAGCGCTCCGCCGTGCTGCCCGTGCTGTGGATCGCGCAGCGCGAGTGGGGCTGGCTGCCCACGGCCGCGCTCCGGCTCGTCGCCGAGTCCGTGGGACTGCCCGAATCAGAAGTCTTCGGGATCGCCACGTTCTACACCATGTTCAACATGAAGCCCGTCGGCCGGCACCACCTCCAGGTGTGCATGACGCTGTCGTGCTCGCTCATGGGCGCGGACCGGCTGTTCAAGCACCTGGAAATGAAGCTCGGCGTGGGCCACGGCGGGACCACGGCCGACGGCCGGTTCACGCTGCGCCGCGTCGAGTGCCTCGCGGCGTGCGGCGGCGGCCCGTGCATGCAGGTCGGGTTCGACTACCACGAGAACCTCGACGAGAAGAAGGTGGACGCGCTCCTGGAGAAACTCCGATGAGCGAAGCGAAGAGTCTCCGATTGAGCGAAGCGAAGAGTCTCCGATGAGCCGCGGGCCGCTGCTGTTCAAGGACATCGACACGCCCGGCCTCGCGGCGATCGACACCTACCGCAAGGGCGGCGGCTACGAGACCCTGGCCGCGACGCTCAACAAGACATCCGCCGACCAGGTGATCGAGGTCGTGAAGGCCTCGGGCCTGCGCGGCCGTGGTGGCGCCGGGTTCCCGACCGGCATGAAGTGGAGCTTCGTGCCGAAGGCGAGCCCCAAACCGCGCTACATCGTGTGCAACGCCGACGAGAGCGAGCCGGGCACGTTCAAGGACCGCGAGTTGATGGAGAAGAACCCGCACCTGCTCATAGAAGGAATGATTCTCGCCGGCTACGCGATCGGGTCGAGTCTGGGGTACATCTATTTGCGCGGCGAATTCGAGTACATCCAGCGCATCGTCGACAAGGCGATCGGCGAGGCGCGCGCGGCCGGGTTGCTCGGCGACAACGTCGCGGGCACGGGCTACAAGTTCCAGCTCCATACCCACCTCGGCGCCGGCGCCTACATCTGCGGCGAGGAGACGGCGCTCCTGTCGTCGCTCGAGGGCTACCGCGGCCAGCCCAGGCTCAAGCCGCCGTTCCCCGCGGTCGAGGGTCTCTACGCCTGCCCGACCGTGGTGAACAACACCGAGACGCTGATGTGCGTGCCGCACATCATCAAGAACGGCGCCGCCTGGCACCGGCAGTGGGGTACGGAAAAGAGCGCCGGCACGAAGGTGTTCAGCGTCTCCGGCCCGGTGAAGCGCCCCGGCAATTACGAGGTCCCGCTCGGCTACTCGATGAAGCAGCTCATCGAGCAGGACTGCGGCGGCATGGTCGAGGGGCTCAAGGTCAAGGCCGTGATCCCCGGCGGCTCGTCGGTGCCGCTGCTGCCGGCCGCCGACCTCGACACGCCGCTCGACTACGAGAGCATGAACGCCAAGGGCACGTTCCTCGGCTCGGGCGGTGTCATCGTGATCGACGACCAGACCTGCATCGTGGACGCGCTCTGGAACGTGACCCGTTTCTACGAGCACGAGTCGTGCGGCAAGTGCACGCCGTGTCGCGAGGGCACGTACTGGATGGCGGAGGTGTTCGAGCGGCTGGAGAACGGCCATGGAAAAGCCACCGACATCGAGCTCCTCGCCTCGGTCGCGGACAACATCCTCGGGAAGTCGTTCTGCGCGCTCGGTGATGCGGCCGCGATGCCCGTACAGGGCGCGTTGAAGCACTTCCTCGACGAGTTCGAGTACCACGTCACGCACAAGAGCTGTCGCGTGAACCGCCGGCGTGCCGAGGTGGCGGAGGTGCGCGCTTGAGCGGTCTCGTGCGCGTGACCGTCGATGGGCGCACGGTCGAGGTCCCGGCGGGCACGCTCGTGACCGACGCCGCGCGCGCGGCCGAGGTGCACGTGCCCATCTTCTGCAGCCACCAGAAGCTGCCGCCGCTCGGCGCCTGCCGCATCTGCGTCGTCGAGGTGGGGACGCCGAAGCTCGGTCCCGATCGCAAGCCGGTGATCGGTCCGGATGGAAACCCGGAGATCGCGTGGATGCCGAAGGTGCAGACCGGGTGCACCACGACGGTCTCGGACGGCATGCACGTGCGCACGCGCACGGAGGTGGCCACGGCCGCGCGCAAGGGCGTGATGGAGTTCCTGCTCGTCAACCACCCGCTCGACTGCCCGGTGTGCGACGAGGGCGGCGAGTGCCAGCTTCAAGACCTGGCGTTCGCGTTCGGCCACGACTACTCCCGCATGGACGAGGCCAAGCGCACGTTCGACTCCGAGGACCTGGGGCCGATCGTCAAGAAGGAGGCGAACCGCTGCATCGTGTGCATGCGGTGCGTGCGTTACTGCGACGAGGTGATGGGCGAGAACGCGCTCACCGCGCACCAGCGCGGCGTGTTCACGGAGATCTCCTCGTTCGACCGCCAGCCGCTGGCATGCGAGCAGTGCGGCAACTGTGTCGAGGTCTGCCCGGTGGGAGCGCTCACCGCGCTGCCCTACCGGTTCAAGGCGCGCCCCTGGGACCTGCGCCAGCACATCACGATCTGCGAGTGGTGCCCGAACGGCTGCTCGGTGCGCCTCGGCGTGCGCGGCATGGAGATCCTGCGCGCGCGCGGCACCGAGTTCCGCGGCGTCAACCAGGAATACCTGTGCGTGCGCGGTCGCTTCGGCCACGACTGGGTGAACGCCCCGGACCGGCTGACGGCGCCGCTCGTGAAGACCGGCGCGGCGCTCGAGCCGGCCACGCGCGACGTCGCGGTGGCCTGGGCCGCGGCCCGCCTGCGCGACATCGCGGCCACGCACGGCCCCGAGGCCATTGCGTTCCTCGGCGGCGAGAAGCTGAACCTGGAAGAGATGTACCTCATGCAGAAGCTCGCGCGCGGTGTGCTCGGCACGCCGCACGTGGACGCACGCACCCGCCAGGGCGATGCGGTTCCGGCCGCCGCGCTCCGCCGCGCCACCGGCGCCGGCCGCCCGCCGCTCACGTTCGACGCGCTCACCGACGCCCAGGAAGTGCTGGTGTTGTTCGACGACCTGCAGGGCGAGGCGCCGTTCGCGCAGGCCGCGATCGTGCGCGGTTTCCGCCAGCGCGGCCTGCACGTGACCGTGGCGCACGCGCGGCGGGTGAAGCTCGCGCGCCCGCGGTTCAAGGGCGACTGGCTCGCGGTCAAGCCCGGTGCGGAGCTGCCGCTCGTGCTCGAGCTGACCCGCGCGGCGCTCGCGCTGGGGATCCCGGACGGGGTGCCCGCCGAGGTGAGGAGCGCGCTGGAGGCCTTGAAGCCGTCGCTCGGCGCCGAGCGCGCCGAGGCCGAGACCGGCGTGGCGCAGGCCACGATCGCCGCCGCGGCGCGCCGCATGCGCGAGGCGGGGCGGAAGGCACTGCTCTTCGGCCGCGGCGTGCTCGAGCACCCGCACGCGAGCGCGCTCGTCCAGGCGATCGAGAACCTGGCCTGGTCTCTCGGCGCGATCAGCGCCGAGCGGTCTGACGTCATGGCGTTCGGAGCCCACCACGACAGCGCGGGCGCGATCGAGATGGGACTCGCGCCCGACCTGCTCCCGGGCGGCCTCGCCGCCGGCGACGCCGCGGCCCGCGCCGCGTACGAGAAGCCGTTCGGCCGACTGCCACAGTCGCCGGGGCTCGCCGCGCGCGACATCCTCGCGGCGGCCGCGGCCGGCAAGGTGCGCGCGCTGTGGATCGCGTCCGACGACCTGCTCGCGAGCGCTCCCGACCGCGCGCTGGTCGAGCAGGCGCTCGAGCGCTGCGAGCTGGTGATCGTGAACGAGCTGTTCCTCACCCGCACGGCCGCGCGCGCGCACGTGGTGTTCCCCGTCGCGGCGTTCGCCGAGAAAGACGGCTCGACGCTCAACTCCGAGGGCCGGCTCCAGCGCTCGAACCGCGCGCTCTCGCCGCGGCCGGGCTCGCGCCCTGACTGGGAGGTGTTCCAGGAGGTGGCGCGCGCGCTCGGCGCGGACTGGCGCTACCGCACGGCCGAGGACGTGTTCCGCGAGATCGCGCGCGTCGTTCCCGGCTTCAACGGGCTCTCGTACGCGACGCTGCTCCCGAACGGCGGTTGGCTCTCGAGCGCCCCCGCGGCCGCGAACGTCGCGCCGGTCGCACCGGCACCCGCCGCAGACGATGCGGCTGCGAAAACCACGCACTGGCTCCTCGCGGGCGGCACGCTGTTCGCCGACGGCAGCCTGTCGCAGCGCTCCGACACGCTCGCGAAGCTCGCGGGATCACCGCGCGCGCGCCTGTCACCTGCCGAGGCGTCCCGCCTCGGCCTCGCCGCGGGCGATCGCGTCGAGCTCACGGGCCCCGCGGGTGCGATCACGCTGCCGCTCGAGTTGGACGACTCGGTCCCCGCGGGCGCGGTGTTCGTGCCGTACGCGGGTGCCGAGCTCAACCGTCTCGGCGCCGCCACGGGCGCCGGGCTTCGTGTCGGGCTCCGCCGGGCCGGGCAGCCGGCACAGCCGGGTGCGGCCGCAGCGGTGGAAAGGTAGGCGGGGAGCATGGCCGCGCTCTGGAGCATCCCGGCCGTCCAGGCGGCGACGTGGGCGTTCGTCAAGGCGATGATCATCCTCAACGGCATGCTGGGGGTAGTGTCCTACCTGATCTACGCGGAGCGGAAGATCTGCGGGCACATCCAGGCGCGCACCGGCCCGAACCGCGTCGGACCGCTGGGGCTGCTCCAGCCCATCGCCGACGTGCTGAAGCTCCTGTTCAAGGAGGAGTTCGTCCCGGCGAGCGCCAACAAGGTCATCTTCTTCATCGCCCCGATCCTCGCGGTGTTCCCGGCGATCGTGACGTTCGCGGTCATCCCCATGGGCCCGCCGCCCATGTTCGTCGTCACCGACATCAACGTCGGGCTGCTGCTGTTCCTCGCCATGTCGAGCCTCGGCGTCTACGCGATCACGCTCGGGGGCTGGGCGTCGAACAACAAGTACGCACTGCTCGGCGGCCTCAGGTCATCGGCGCAGATGATCTCGTACGAGCTGGCGATGGGGCTCTCGACGATCCCCGTGCTGCTCAAGTCCGGCACGCTGTCGCTCGTCGGCATCGTCGACCGCCAGGCCGGCTGGTACCAGGTCATCGGCCCGCTGTGGTTGCCGAACTGGGGCATCTTCCACTGGTACCTGGTGCTGCCGTTCGTGATCTTCCTCATCACCGCGTTCGCGGAGACGAACCGCGCGCCGTTCGACCTGCCCGAGGCCGAGGGCGAGCTGGTGGCCGGCTTCCACACCGAGTACTCGTCGATGAAGTGGGCGCTGTTCTTCCTCGGTGAGTACATGAACATGATCGTCATCAGCTCGATCGCGGTGACCCTGTTCTTTGGCGGATGGCATGGGCCGGGTCTGTTCTTCGGCACGAACGGCTGGCTGAGCGAGGGGCCGCCGTGGATGGGCCTCGTCTGGTACCTCGTCAAGCTCGGCGCGCTGATGTTCTTCTTCATCTGGGTCCGCTGGACGTTCCCGCGCCTGCGCTACGACCAGCTCATGGGCTTCGGCTGGAAGGTGCTGCTCCCGGCCTCGATCGTGAACGTGCTCATCGCCGCACTCTGGCTCTACGCGCGGGAAGTGATGTGATGCTGGCCGCCCTGTTCGTCGGCTTTGCCGCGCTGCTGGTCGTCACGTCGCTCATGGTCGTGCTGCACAAGAACCCGGTGACGAGCGCGCTGTTCCTGGTGCTGGCGTTCTGCTCGCTCGCCGGTATCTACCTGCTGCTGCGCGCCGAGTTCCTCGGGATGGTGCAGATCGTCGTCTACGCCGGCGCCATCATGGTGCTGTTCCTGTTCGTGATCATGTACCTGAACCTGCAGCACGACGTGGAGACCGGCCTGCAGATCGCCGTGCGCCGCGGCATCGGCTGGTTCGTGGGCGTGCTGATGCTGCTCACGGGCGCGGCGCTCCTGAAGCGCGGCTGGGCGCTCGGCCCGGCGAACGAGGTGCTGCCGGGGGCGGAGCAGGGCAACGTCGCGGCCATTGGCCGCGTGCTCTACTCGCGCTACCTGTTCCCGTTCGAGATCACGTCGATCCTGCTGCTCGTGGCCATGATCGGCGTGATCGTGATCGCGCGCGGGCGTTCGCGCGCGCACGCGGCCGGCGGCGGCGCGGGAGGCGGCGCGTGATCCCGCTCTCCTGGCTCATCGCGCTGTCCGCGGTGGTGTTCGCGATCGGCGTCGTCGGCGTGCTCGTGCGCCGCAATGCGCTCGTCATCTTCATGTCGATCGAGCTGATGCTGAACGCGGCGAACCTGGCGTTCGTGGCGTTCGCGAACCAGATGAAATCGCTCGACGGCCAGGTGTTCGTGTTCTTCGTCATGACCGTCGCGGCCGCCGAGGTGGCGATCGGGCTGGCCATCATCGTCCACCTGTTCCGTCTGCGGGAGACCGTGTTCGTGGACGAGATCCACCTCTTGAAGGGCTGACCCGGTGCGCCTGCCGCTGTTGTGGATCATTCCCGCACTGCCGCTCGCCGCCGTGCTGCTGAACCTCGTGCTCGGCGACCGGCTCGGCAAGCGCGGCTCCGCGTGGCTCGCCTGCGGCTCGGTGATCGCCGCGTTCGGCTTCGCGCTGCGCGCCGTGCTGCACCTCGCGGGGCTCCCCGAGGCCGAACGGCACGTGATCGAGTTCGCCTGGACGTGGATGCGCGTCGGCGACTTCTCGGCCGACGTGTCGTTCCTGCTCGATCCGCTCTCGGCGGTCATGGTGCTCGTGGTCACCGGCGTGGGCTCGCTCATCCACGTCTACGCCACCGGCTACATGAGCCACGATCCCTCGTTCCGCCGGTTCTTCCTCTACTTGAACCTGTTCATGTTCGCGATGCTGACGCTGGTGCTCGCGGACAACTACCTGCTGCTGTTCGTGGGCTGGGAGGGCGTGGGCCTGTGCTCGTACCTCCTGATCGGGTTCTGGTACGAGCGGCCATCCGCGGCCGAGGCGGGGAAGAAGGCGTTCATCGTCAACCGAATCGGCGACTTCGGCTTCATGCTCGGCGCGTTCATGCTCGTGACGGCGACCGGGTCGCTCAACTTCGACCGCGTGTTCGCGGCGGCGCCGCACGTGTTCGTGGCGGGCGGCGCGGCGATCACGCTCGCGGCGCTGCTCATGTTCCTGGGCGCGACCGGCAAGAGCGCGCAGATCCCGCTGTTCACCTGGCTCCCGGACGCCATGGAGGGCCCGACGCCGGTCTCGGCACTGATCCACGCCGCGACCATGGTCACGGCCGGCGTCTACATGCTCGCGCGGAGCCACGTGTTGTTCGAGCTCTCGCCCGTGGCGATGGAGGTGGTGGCCGTGATCGGCGCGGCCACGGCGCTGATGGCGGCGACGATCGGGCTCGCCCAGAACGACATCAAGCGCGTGCTCGCCTACTCGACCGTGAGCCAGCTGGGCTACATGTTCATGGCCTGCGGCGTGGGCGCGTTCGGGGCCGGCATCTTCCACGTCATGACGCACGCGTTCTTCAAGGCCCTGCTGTTCCTGGGTGCGGGCTCGGTGATCCACGCGCTCTCCGACGAGCAGGACATGCGGCGGATGGGAGGGCTGGCGCCGAAGCTGCCGTGGACGCACGCCACGATGGCGGTGGCGACGCTCGCGATCGCCGGCGTGCCGTTCTTCTCCGGCTTCTTCAGCAAGGACGAGATCCTCGCCGACGCGTTCGCGAGCGGGCACTACGGTATCTGGGCGGTCGGCATCGTGGGCGCGGCGCTGACCGCGTTCTACATGACGCGGCTCTACGTGCTCACGTTCCGCGGGGCTCCGCGGCTCTCGCACGAGGCCGAGCACCACCTGCACGAGTCCCCGCCGTCGATGATCGCGCCGCTCGTGGTGCTGGCGGTGCTGTCGGTCGTCGGCGGCTACGTGGGCATGCCGTTCCAGGAGGGCGGCCACGCGTTCGCGCGCTGGCTGCGGCCGGTGCTGGAGGCGGGGGACGTCGTCGTCCCGCACCACGAGCTGTCGCACGGCGCCGAGTGGGCGCTGCTCCTCGTCTCGGTGGTGGTGGCGCTGCTCGGCATCGGCGGCGCGCTGCAGGCTTATCTCGCGAGCCCGGGCATCGCGACCGCCCTGCGCGAGCGCTTCGCCGGAGCGCACCGGCTGCTCGAGAACAAGTACTGGGTGGACGAGGTGTACGACGCGATCGTGGTGCGGCCGTTCATGGCCGCCTCGCAATGGCTGTGGCGCGTCTGGGATTCGCTGGTCGTGGACGGGCTCGTGAACGGCGTGGGCTACACGCTCGAGCTGGGCTCCGGGATGCTGAAGCTGGTGCAGACGGGCTTCGTCGGCACTTATGCGCTGTGGATCGCGCTCGGCGTGATCGCGCTGGTCCTCCACTTCACGAGGTGACGTTGGCTCCGATTCCCTGGCTCTCGTTCCTGGTGTTCTTCCCGCTCGTCGCCGCGGCGCTGATCGTGATCATGCCGCGCGGCGCCGAGCGCTCGGCCAGGACCTGGGGGACGCTCGCGGCCGGGATCGAGTTCGTGGTCTCGCTGCCGCTGTGGTCGAAGCTCGTGCCGGGCCTGCCGGGGTTCCAGTTCGAGGAGAAGCTGCCCTGGATCCCGTCGATCGGCGCCAACTACCACCTCGGCGTGGACGGCGTGAGCGCACTGCTGGCGCTGCTCACCACGTTCATGACGCTGGTGTCCGTGATCAGCGCCTGGACCGCCGTGGAGAAGCGCTCGCGCGAGTTCTACGCGCTGCTGCTGGCACTCGAAGCCGGCATGCTGGGCACGTTCTTCTGCCTCGACCTGCTGCTGTTCTACGTATTCTGGGAGGCGATGCTCATCCCCATGTACCTGCTGATCGGGATCTGGGGCGGGCAGCGGCGCGTCTACGCCGCGGTCAAGTTCTTCCTCTACACCATGGCCGGCAGCGTGCTGATGCTGGTGGCGATCCTGTCGCTCTACCAGATGCAGAAGCAGTTCAGCGGCGTGCCATCGTTCGAGCTGGCGGCGTTCTACGCCATGCCCATCGCGCCCGCGGCCCAGCTCTGGTACTTCCTCGCGTTCGCGTTCGCGTTCGCGATCAAGGTGCCGATGTGGCCGGTGCACACGTGGCTCCCCGACGCCCACGTGGAAGCCCCGACGGCGGGCTCGGTCATTCTCGCTGCCGTGCTCCTCAAGATGGGCACGTACGGCTTCATCCGCTTCGCGATGCCCATGTTCCCGAACGCGCTGCTCGTGTGCGCGCCGTGGATCGCGTGGATCGCGATCGTCGGCATCGTCTACGGCGCGGTCGTGGCCATGGTGCAGCCGGACCTGAAGAAGCTGGTGGCCTACTCGTCGGTGAGCCACATGGGCTTCTGCATGCTCGGGCTGATGGCGCTGAACGCGCAGGGCTTCGCCGGCTCGATGATGACCATGCTCAACCACGGCATCTCGACGGGCGCGCTGTTCCTCCTCGTCGGCGTCGTCTACGAGCGCCGCCACACGCGCGCGATCTCCGACTTCGGGGGCCTGTGGAAGGCGGTGCCGGCGTTCTCGGCCGTGTTCCTGGTGGTGACGCTGTCGTCGATCGGCCTGCCGGGCACGAACGGGTTCGTGGGCGAGTTCCTGGTGCTGCTGGGGGCGTTCAAGACGAAGTTCGCGTGGGCCGCGGTCGGCGCCACCGGCGTGATCCTCTCCGCCTGCTACATGCTGTGGATGTTCCAGCGCGTGGTGTTCGGCCCGGTCACGCACGAGGAGAACGAGCGGCTCGGCGACCTCACGTTCCGCGAGCGGCTGGTGTTCGCGCCGCTCATCCTGCTCATCTTCTGGATGGGCGTGGCGCCGCAACCGTTCCTCGACCGCATGCAGCCCGCGCTCGACCACACGCTGGAGATCACGCGCATGCGCTCCGAGCGGAGCGCCGCGGCGGCCGGGCTGCCCGCGCCGGTCTGGCCTGGGCAGGCGCCCGTGACCGCGAAGCTCGCCGCGACCATGGACCCGGTGGGTAGCCGATGAACCTCGTCCCGCAGCCCAGCTTCCTTGCCGTCGACTGGTGGGCGCTCGGCGCCGTGATCGCGCTCAGCGCGGGCGCGATCCTGCTGCTCCTGCTCGAGTTCATCCCGCCGCGGCCGAACGGCGACCGCGGGCCGCTGCTCTCGATGTTGACGCTGATCGCGGCCGGCTACGCGGTCTACCGCGTGCGCGACGAGAAGCGCGCGCTGTTCGAGGGAATGTTCGTCCACGACGGCCTCACCGTGTTCTTCACCCTCCTGTTCTGCGCGGTGGGCGTGGTGAGTGTGCTGTTCGCGTGGCACTACAACAAGCGGACGCGCATCGGCCAGCCCGAGTTCTATTCATTGCTGCTCACGGCGGTGCTCGGCATGGTCGTGATGGCGGCCTCGAACGACCTCATCACCATCTTCCTCGGCCTCGAGCTGATGTCGCTGTCGCTCTACGTGATGGTGGGCTTCCGCCGGAACCTGCTCGAGTCGAACGAGGCCGCGCTCAAGTACTTCCTGCTTGGCGCGTTCGCCTCGGCGTTCCTGCTCTACGGCATCGCGCTGCTCTACGGCGCCACCGGCACCACGAACCTGCAGCGGATCGGCGACTTCCTCGGCGACACGCCGCTCGGCCGCCAGCCGCTGATCCTCATGGGCAGCCTGCTCGTCTTCACCGGGTTCCTGTTCAAGGTGGCGGCGGTGCCGTTCCACATGTGGACGCCGGATGCCTACCAGGGCGCGCCCACGAGCGTCACCGGGTTCATGTCGGCCGGCGCCAAGGCCGCCGGGTTCGCCGCGCTGCTGCGCATCCTCGTCCGTGCACTGCCTTCGCTGCAGCACGACTGGCAGCCGCTGCTCGCCGTCGTCGCCATGCTGACGATGACCGTGGGCAACGTGACGGCGCTGCTCCAGAACAACGTCAAGCGCATGCTCGCCTACTCGAGCATCGCGCACGCCGGCTACATCCTGGTGGCGCTCGCCGCCGGCGGGCCGGACGGCTCGGCCGCGGCCGTCTTCTACCTGGCGGTCTACTCGTTCATGAACCTGGGCGCGTTCGCGCTGCTGACGATGATGGGGCGGGGGAGTGACGAGCCCGTGCTGGTCTCGGACCTGGCAGGGCTCGGCTTCCGCCAGCCGCTCGCAGGCCTCGCGCTGACGCTGTTCATGGTCTCGCTCGGCGGCATCCCGCCCACGGCGGGCTTCATGGGCAAGGTGGTGGTGTTCGGCGCCGCGGTGAAGGCCGGGCTCGTCTGGCCGCTCGTCGTGGTCGGCGTCCTGAACAGCGTCATCTCGGTGTTCTACTACCTCAGGATCACGGTCGCGCTCTACATGCGCGAGCCCGAGGGCGAGCCGGTGGCGCTGTCGCTCAACGCGCCGGCGGTGGCGGCGCTGCTGCTCACCGCGGCGGCCACGCTGTGGTGGGGCCTCCAGGCACAAGGCCTGTGGCAGGCGGCACAGAAGAGCGTCGCGGGGCTGCTGTAGCGCACGGCGGGAGGCTCCATGCAGCGGATCGGCGTGCTGGGTTCCGGGAACGTGGGCACGGCCCTCGCGAACGGGTTCTTGAAGTACGGCCATGAGGTCGTGCGCGGGAGCCGCGAGCCAGCAAAGCTCGGCGACTGGCTGAAGCAGGCCGGGCCGAAAGCCCGCTCGGGCACGTTCGCCGAGGCCGCGCGGGACGCGGAGATCGTCGTCCTCGCGGTGAAGGGGGAGGCCGCCGAGTCGGTGCTCGACCTGGCCGGCGCGGACGCGCTTCAGGGGAAGGTCGTCATCGACACCACGAACCCGATCGCCGCCTCGCCGCCCGTGAACGGCGTGCTCCGCTACTTCACCACGCTCGAGGAGTCGCTCATGGAGCGGCTCCAGCGCCGCGTGCCGGGAGCGCGCTTCGTGAAGGCGTTCTCGATCGTCGGCAACGCGCTGATGGTGGACCCGAAGCTTCCCGGTGGCCCGCCGACGATGTTCATCTGCGGGAACGACGCGGCCGCGAAGCGCGACGTGTGCGCGATCCTCGAGCGTTTCGGCTGGATCGCCGAGGACATGGGGGGCGTCGAGGCGGCGCGCGCCATCGAGCCGCTCTGCATCCTCTGGTGCATCCCTGGCTTCCAGGGCCGCGGTTGGGCGCACGCGCTCAAGCTGATCCGCTGACGCGCGGGGTAGTACACGTGCCGGCCGGGGAGGGTGTTCCCACACGCGCCTCCCGGAAACGGACAACCGGGCCCTCCTCCCCAGCCATCCCCCGATGGGCCGGTTTGGAGAACCCGGAAGTGTGCTGCTAACGGGCTCGCAATCCTGCCTCGCTCCCTGCTGGAGCACGGCCTTCAGCGAGGCTCCTATGCTCATAAGCGTATTCGCGGGCACCCACCGGAACTGAATTCACTTTTTTCTTTTCACCTGCTTCCAGAGAACCCGCTCTCACCTCGACACCGGAAGGCGCGTACGCGAAAATGACCGCGATCCCCCATAGACAAGATCTGAGGCCCATGTCCGGTCCGGAGTCAGGCTCAACCGCGCCTGAGGGCCTGCTGGCGGAGCTCTACGAGGAACTCCGCGCGCTGGCCGCGCATCATCTGAGGGGAGAACGGCAGGGGCACACGCTCCAGCCGACCGCGCTCGTCCACGAGGTCTACCTGCGGATGCAGGGCCGCGAGGGACTGGCCGTGACCCGGCGTACGCACTTCATGGCCGTGGCCTCGATCGCCATGCGCCGGGTGCTCGTGGACCACGCCCGCGCCCGCGCGGCCGAGAAGCGCGGTGGCGGCGCGACCCACGTCACCGTGGGCCCGGCGAGCGCCATCACCGAGGACCGCACCCAGGACGTGCTCGCCGTGGATGCCGCGCTCATGAAGCTGGCCGCCGTGGACCCGCAGGCCGAGCGCATCGTCGAGATGCGCTTCTACGCCGGCATGACCGAGGCCGAGATCGCGGAGGTCCTGAACGTCACCGACCGCTGGGTGCGCAAGCAGTGGGCGTTCGCGCGCGTCTGGCTCCGCCGCGAGCTGCAGGCGGGCTAGGTCGGAAGTCGGGGGGGGGTCCATGGGACGCGCGCTTCCAGCAAGGGCCGCACGGTATCGGACCGTCACGTTCCTGGCGGCCATTCTTCCGCTGTGCGCCGGGCCCACGTTCGGCCAGGCGTACACGGCGCGCGGCACGACCGCCGGGGACATCCGCCTCTACGTCACGAATCACGGTGTGCTGGGGAACAACTTCGTGTTCCGCACGCCTTCCTCGTTCGAGTACCCCGCAGGGACAGGCTATGAGCACCTGACGCACGCGGGACTCTGGCTGGGCGCGCGGACGGCCGATGCGAACGGCGCGTTCACGGGGGTGGTCACCGGCGGAAAGGATCAATTCCCGGGTAACGCGACCGCGTCCCTCACGGAGTTCTCGCCACTCGACGTCGAGATCAACGTTCGCTCCAGCGACCCTTCGTCGCCGCGCTACAGCCCGCTGGCGCTGAGCGACGAGGAGATGGTCACGCTGTTCGACGACCACGTGCCGAAGGCCGGCTCACCCGAGCCCCACCGGCCGATGAGCGTGACCGTGCGACAGATCACCCACGGCTGGAACCAGCCCGGCTATCGCGACATCGTGATCGTGCGCTACATCGTCACCTCGCACGCGTCGGCCCCGCTGGGAGACCTGTGGGTGGGGCTCTACAGCGAGCTCGCAAGCGGCCCGAAGAACAACTACTCGATTTGGCCGCCTTCGGGCTCCTGGTTCAGCAAGAAGCTCATCGAGTGGGACCCCGCATGGCGGATGCTGCGCGAGCACTACTGCGCGAACCTCCCGGTCCCGGCGGGCTGTAACTTCCAAGTGGTTCCGCCGTGGGTCGGGGTCCAGCTGCTCACGGCGCCCGCACCTGGCCGCCAGGTCACGTTGGCGGCGTGGTCGTTCGCTCCTGGTGATCCGTCCCGGGACGAGGACACCGAGCGGTACGCGCTGATGAGCGCAGGGACGATCGCGGATCTCTCGGCGGCGGAGCTGCAGCCACGCGATGGGGATCCGACGGAGCTCCTCGCGACCGGACCGTTCCAGCTGGAGGCCTCGGGTGACAGCATCGAGGTCGCCTTCGCCCTGGTGGGCGGAGCGGACGTTCCATCGCTGCAGCAGCACGCCCGCACGGCGCAGACGCTGGCGGACCACGGGTACGACCTCTCGGTCGTCGGGGTCACGCCCGCGAGCGCCGTGGAGCGGATCCGCATCGCCCCCGTGGCCAATCCCTCGGCCTCGGGCGACCTGGAATTCCTCATCTCGCTGCCCCGGGCCGAAGAGGTCAGCGTGGTCCTCTTCGATCCGTTCGGGCGACGGATCGCGTCGCAATCCTTCGCCGGGCTCTCCGTGGGCACGCACCGGGTGAGGCTGGGAGCCGGCCGTCTCGCGCCCGGCGTGTACCAGGTGCGGGTCACCGACGCGCGAGGTTCGGCCTCGACGCGGGTGGTCCAGCTGCGTCGCTGAGGGGAGCTAAGGGAGCCCGCCCACCCGGGCTCGCGCCAGCGCATCGCGCTCGCGGCGGACGCGGAACAGGACCAGCGAGTCGGTGTGCGCCTCCACGAGCACCAGCGCGCGGTCGAGCGCCGCGTTGGCGGCGTCGATCTGGCGAGCGTCCCCGGTCGAGCCGTAGTGGGCCCTGGCCAGCACGGCCTGGCGCACGCAGACCAGCGCCGCCTCGCGCGGGAGCGCCGTGGACGGGAACGCGCGCGAGGCCTCGCGCAGCCGCGCCTCGGCGTCCACGAGCAACGCCGGGCGGCGCTCCGCGAGCGCGAGCTCGGCGAGCAGCTCGGCATCCAGCGAGCGGAACGAGGCCGACGCGGCCTCGGGCAGCTCGGTCGGCCGCAGCACGTGCAGCGCCGAGTCCACGTCGCGCCGGGCCTGCTCGAGCAACGCAACGCGCACGGCCGCATCGGCCTCCATCCGGGCGCGGTCGAGCGCCAGGTTCGCCAGCTCCTGACGGGTTTGCGCGAACACCCACGGGCGCTCGGGCCCGCGGTAGTCGGCGCATTCCTGGAGGTAGCGCGCGGAGGACTCGAGCGCCGCGCGCGAGCCCGCGAGCGCGCCGTACGAACGAAACGCCCGGCCGCGCTCGAACAGCACCGAGCCGAGCGATGGCCAATCTTGATGAAACGCGTTCCGGCGCGCGATCGCCGAGTCCGAAAACAGGACGGCGGCGCGCGCGAGCGCCGTGTCGGCGCGGAACCACGCGGCCTCGGTCGTCACGTCGGTGAGCGAGTTGTAGAGGTACGCCCAGGGATCCGCTGGGCCCACACCCGCGGGCGGACTCGGCTCGCCCGACGTGCGCCGAACCTCCACGCGGGACATGCGCAGCCAGTGCTGCGCGCTCTGGAGCGCGTTGCTCTCGCCCCAGAGCCGGTACTGCCCCAGGTAGGCCGCCGCGAGCAGCCCGCAGAGGTCCCGCTGCGGCACCTCCGCGTTCTGGATCTGCCAGAGCTGGATGTCCTGCCGCCAGCCGGCCGAGGTGTCCGGGGTGAGCGTCATGGCGTGCTCGAGCGTCATCGCGGAGGTGCGGTAGGGCTGCAGGTCCCAGGTCTGCTCGCCCAGCAGGAACTGCGCCGTGCCGAGGTCCTTCTCGATCAGCCGCAGTAGCCGGTGGTGCGTGCGCAGCGGCGGCACCTGCTCGATCTGGAGCCGCGCCCGCGAGTAGAGATCGATCGCCTGCCGGAGCCGTGACGGCGTGCGCTCGCCCTCGTAGAGCAGCGGAACGGCCTCTTGGGCGAGCGATTCCGCCTCGCGGTAGGCGGCAACGATGGATTCACGCGGAACCGGGCGCCGGCCCGTGGCCACGATCCAGGTCACGGCGAGCAGCCCCACGAACAGCAACGCGAGCAACGACGCGACCAGCTGCCGCTGGCGTCGCGTCCAGCGCACCATGCGGCGGGGCAGGCTCAGGCCGCGCGCGCGCACCGCACGGCCGGCGAGCTTGCGACGCAGGTCGTCGGCGAGCTGGCCCGCATCCGGGTAGCGGTCCGCGGGATCCTTCTCCAGCGCCTTCGACACGATGTGCGCGACCGCGCCGCGGAACCGCCGGTCCACGTGGCCGAGCGAGGGCGGCTCCACGGTGAGGATGATGGCGATGGCGCGATGCAGTGACGCCGACGAGGCCTCGTAGGGCAGCTTCCCCGCGCACAGCTCGTAGGCGATGACGCCGAGCGAGTACACGTCCGACGCGGGCGTGATGCCCGCCGGCTCCGCCTGGACCTGCTCCGGGCTCATGTACTGCGGCGTGCCGATCAACTGGCCAGTGCGCGTGAGGAGCTCGGTGGGCCTGGCGTCGCCGCCCGCGAGCCGCGCGACGCCGAAGTCCAGCACGACCGGCCGGCCATCCGCGCGCACGAGGATGTTCGAGGGCTTCAAGTCCCGGTGCACCACACCGCACGAGTGCGCGTGCTGGACCGCGTCACAGATCGTCGCGAGCAGTTCGAGCCGCGGCCCGAGCTCCAGCCGCTCGCGCTCGGCGTAGTCGTGGAGCGAAACGCCATCCACGTACTCCATCGCGATCCACGGCTGCGGCACGCCGCCCGCGCCGATCATCTCGCCCACGTCCACGATGCGCGCGATGCCGTCGTGGTGGAGCTTTCCCAGGATCTCGGCCTCGAGCCGGAACCGCTCGCGCACCTCGGGCGAGACCGCGCCCGCGCCGAGCAGCTTGACCGCGTATGTCTGCCCGTCCCTCTCCGCCAAGTGGACCACGCCCATGCCGCCGCGGCCCAGCTCACGCACGATCCGGTAGGGGCCGATCGTGGCCCCGCTCGGCTCCGAGAGCCCGGCCAGCGCGCCCGCGCCGTCGAGCGGCTCGTCCAGCACCGAGTCGGCCTCGCCGTGGAGCATGAACAGCTTCAGCACCTCGCGCTCGAGCTGCTCGTCGCCCTCGCACGCCGCGGTGACGAACGCCGGTCGCTTGCCCCGTGGCGCGTCGAGCGCGTCCATGAAAATCTGCTTCACACGCTCGTGTCGCGAGCGGTCGGGCGACGCCTCCGGGACCTCGTCCACTAGTAGTTCTCCCAGGTCCCCGGCGTGACCAGCTCCACCGAGTGCCCGCCGGGGTCGCGGAAGTAGAGGCTCCTGCCGCCGCGTGACCACGTCACGCGGCTCTCGATCTCGACGCCCCGCGACGTGAGCCAGCGCTCCCAGGCCTCGAGCTGGTCCACGTCGACGCCGATCGCAACGTGGAGCGGCCCCGAACCGTCGTGCGGCGGGATCCAGCCGTCGGGCCAGCGCAGGCCCTTTGCGGTTTCGCCGCGGTGGAAGAGCAGCAGCACCGTGCCTCCGCCCGCGTCCACGGAGACCAGTCGGTCGCCCTCGGCCATGAGGCGCAAGCCGAGCGTATCGCGATAGAACGCCGCCGCGGTGTGCAGGGCGGTCACATCGTCGAAGTAGAGCGCGGTCTCGACCATGCGCAGCACCGGCGGAGCGGCGACTCGGGCAGGCTCGGGCGCGGACATGCGGCCTCCGGCGGCGCTCAGCGCACCGGCAGGTGGTGAGGTTCTCCGGGGTCCCGGGAAGTAGTCTCGAGCAGTGCCGGGAGCGGCGGGGTCTCCAGCGGCTCGCGCTCCACGAACTCCGACCCGCCCCGCGCGCGAAGCCTGGCGCGCAGCCACAGGAACGCAGCCACGAAGAGCCCCAGCGGGAGCAGGGACAGCACGATCGTGCTGGCGAAGAACGCGAACCGGTTCGCGGGGTTCCCACCGCCGCACACGGCGCACGCGAACACCGGGCCAGGCGCCGCGACGAGCGCGACGAGCGCCACAACGCCCCACTCGCTCGCGCGAGCGAACGCAGTGAGCGAGCCGCGTGTAAAGAAATGCCTCATCGGTACACCACCAGCCACAGCACGGGCCAGACGAGCACGACGAAGTACCAGAGGAGTTGCGCCGCGCCGAAGCGCGCGGGCCGGAAGCGGCCGGCGATGAGGCCGGTCCAGCACCAGGCGAGGACCGCGAGCGCGCACACCGCGTGCACGGCGTGCGTGCCGATGATGAGGTAGAAGAACGCGCCCACCTGGCTCGAGCTGAGCGTGAGCCCCTGCCGGAGCAGGCTCGCCCACTCCGCGCCCTGCAGCACCACGAACAGCGCGCCGAGCGCGAGGCCCAGCGACAGCGGCAGCCTCGCCGCGGCGGGGCCACGCCGACTCGAGGTGCGGTGCGCCACCCAGACGAGCACGCCGCTCGCCAGGAGCGCCGCGGTGTTGAGCGCGGTGCGCTCGAACGGGAGCCGCGGCTGGTCGGGCGGCGGCCACAGGCCCGGCGCGACGGCGTTGCGGACGATCACGTACGCCGAGATGAACCCGGCGAACAGCATGATCTCCGTGAACACGAACACCGCCATCCCGAACAACGCGTGATCGGTGAAGCCGCGCTTGGGCAGCGAGCGGACGACGTGCAGCTCAGGGCCTGTCATGCTCCGACGGCTCCGGCTTCTCCGGCTTCTCGTGTCCACCCGCCTCGTGCGGCTTGGAGGTGACGAAGCTGTGGTGGAAGCCCGCGTCCTTCTTCCAGCCCTGGCCCGCGCCCTTCTGCACGTCGGGCGCCAGCGCGCCGTAGAGCAGCACCATCAGCGCCAGCGCCACGAGCAGGATCCAGTGGACGATCGGCTTTTCGATGTCCAGGTGCATGAAGTTCTTCGCCACCATGTAGGCCTTCACCAGCGCCACGCCGAACGCGGTGACCAGCATGATCCAGCGGATCCCGAGCATCGGGCCGATCACGCTCACGACCAGCAGCACCACGAGGATGCCCCAGATCTTCACGTAGTTCCGGTGCGGGGCGTGCCCGTGGCCGGGATCATGGGCCGCGCCGTGCGCGGCGGGAGCGGTGGCGGTCATCGAGCGGTGGTCTCCGGAACTCATTTGGCGATGTACAGGAGCGGGAACAGGAAGATCCAGACGATGTCGACGAAGTGCCAGTAGATGCCGACGTTCTCGACGCGGTGCAGTTCCTGGTTCTTCTTCGCGCTGCTCGCGACCCAGGCGATCACGCCCATGCCGGCGATGACGTGGAACGCGTGCAGGCCGGCCGCGGTGTAGTAGTACGACCAGAACCCGCCCGCCTGCAGCGTGAAGCCCTCCTGGATCTCGTGCGTCCACTCGAACGACTTCACGATCAGGAAGATCAGCCCGCCGAGGATCGTCAGGTAGAGCAGCCGCGCCGCCTTCGGGCCGTCGCCCTTCTCCGCCGCCTGGTGCGCGAGCACGGCGGCGAGGCTCGACGTGAGCAGCACGAGCGTGTTGAACGCACCGGCCCACAGGTTCGTGTACGCCGCCTGCTCGCCCCACTCGGGGTGGCCGAGCCGGTGCATGAGGTAGCTCACGAGCACGCCGCCGAAGATCACGATCTCCGAGACGAGCACCCACCACACGGCCAGGCGGCCGGTGGGGATGTTCATGCTCGCGCGCTGGGTGGCGATGGTTTTCACGCTCATCGGCTCAAGCCCTCTCGTCCTGGGGCCAGTAGTCGCTGTCGCGGCCCGGGGTGGCGTACTCGTACGGCCCGCGGTAGACGGTCGGCATCTCGCGCCAGTTGCCGTGCGGCGGCGGCGAGTCCGCCGTCCACTCCAGCGTGTTCGAGCGCCACGGGTTCTTTTCCGCCTTCCGTCCGCGCAACCAGCTGTAGAGGAAGTTGAAGATGAAGATGAACTGGAACAGCAGCATGATCACCAGCGCCACCGTGGACGTGATGCGCAGCGCCTGCATCGACGGCGTCGCCAGGTCGGGGAAGTGCGTGTAGTCGTAGATGCGGCGGTGCTCGCCCGAAAGCCCGAGGAAGAACATCGGGATGAAGATGAAGTTGAACGGGATGATCGTGCCCCAGAAATGGATCTTCCCGAGCGTCTCGTTCATCATCCGGCCGAAGATCTTCGGGAACCAGAACGTGATCCCGGCGATCGTGCCGATGATGGCGATGGGGTAGAACGTGTAGTGGAAGTGGGCGACCACGAAGTACGTGTCGTGGAAGAAGATGTCCGCGCCCGAGGCTCCGAGGTAGATGCCGGTGACGCCGCCGATGAGGAACTCGGCGATGAACGCGAGCGCCCACAGCATCGGCGTCGTGAACCTGATCGAGCCGCCGTACAGCGTGGCGATGTAGAGGAAGCACATCTCGGCGATCGGGATCGAGATGATCACGGTCGTGACCGTGAACACGTTCGCCATGCGCGGGTCGATGCCGGCCACGAACTGGTGGTGCGCCCAGACGAAGAAGCTCAGCACGCCGGTCGCGACCACGGTGTAGATGACGGTCTTGTACCCGAACATCTTCTTGCGCGCGAACACCGTGATGATCTCGGCCACGATGCCCATCGCCGGCAGCAGCACGACGTAGACCTCGGGGTGGCCGAAGAACCAGAACAGGTGCTGCCACAGCACCGGGTCGCCACCGCGCGTGGGGTTGTAGAAGCCGGTGCCGAGGTTCTGGTCGAACAGCAGCATCACGGCGCCGGCGATCAGCGGCCCCACCGAGGCCATGAACAGCAGGCTCGCGGTCACGATCATCCACACCGCGAGCGGCACGTCGAATGCCCGCATCCCGGGCGCGCGCGCGTTCATCGCGGTGACGATGAAGTTGATGCCGCCGAGGAGGAACGCCACGAACTCGAGCGCCACGGCGAGCACCCACAGGCTGCTGCCCATGGGCGTGAGGTTGTACTTGCCGACCGCGGACAGCGGCGGGTAGGCCGTCCACGCGCCGCCGAAGCCGCCGCCGGGAACGAACCACGACACCACGAGCACGACCGCGCTGATGAAGAAGAGCTGGTAGGAGAGCCGGTTGATGCGCGGGAACACCATGTCATCGCAGCCGCACATCAACGGGATCAGGAAGTTGCCGAAGCCGGCGAGCAGCACGGGCATGGCGACCCAGAACACCATGATGCTGCCGTGATTCGTGATCAGGGCGTTGTACTGCTCGGGGGAGACGTGGCCGAAGAACGGCACGTTCATGCCGGGGTAGGCGAGCTGCATACGGAACACGTACGCCATGAACCCGGCGATCATCGCCATGAGCATGCCGGTGAACATGTACTGCAGCGCGATCACCTTGTGGTCGGTGGACCACATGTACTTGATGAACCAGTTCGACTCGGCGTGCCCGTGGTGCGCCGGGTGATGGTCGGGTGCGTGCGCGATCTCGGCCATGGTCCTCGTTCCGTCAGTTCTGTCCGGCGGCCAGGTGCCCGCGGGCCACGTGCCCGGCGGTGCTCGGTGCGGCGGTGGAATCCGATGCCGTGGTGCCCGCGTCGGCGAGCACGGAGTGCTGCGAGACCCAGGTGGCGTGCTGTTCCGGGCTCTCGATGACGATGCGGCCACCCATGATGCCGTGCCCCATGCCGCAGATCTCCGCGCACAGGATGTCGTACGTGCCGGTCTTCGTGGCCTTGAACCAGCCGGAGATCGTACGCCCGGGGATCGCGTCCTGCTTCAGGCGGAAGACGGGTACGAAGAAGCTGTGGATCACGTCCTTCGACTCGAGCAGGAAGTGGTACGTCTTGCCCTCGGCCACGTGCAGCGTGTCGCTGGTCCACACGTCGTCGGCGGTGTCGAGCTGGCCGTCGGTGCCCGAGTGCTGGAACGTCCACGCCCACTGCCGGCTCACGATGCGCACCGTATCGTCCGCGGGCGGCATCGTCTGCTTGACCTTCACCCACACGCGCACCGCCATCACGATGATGATGACGTCGAAGATGAGGATGAAGATGTGCGGGATGTTGAGCCAGCGCTTGAGGTGGGGCTCCTTGCCCGTAATGTACTGCGACTTCACGCCGGGCCGGGCGCGGAAGCGCCACATGAGCCAGAAGAACATCCCCTCGGCGGCGAAGAACCAGAATCCGGCGAGCAGCGTGACCCAGAGGACGAGCTGGTCGATGTCCCCCGAGTACGTCGAGGCGCTGGGCAGTCTGAGCAGCATCAGGACGCCTCCGCTCATCGCATGATGAAGAGGAACACGCAGCCCACGAACAGCACGACGCCGAGGACCGTGAAGCGCATGGTCCAACGCGCTGTGTTCACCGCCCAGTCCTCTTCGAATCCATCACCGGCCATTCACGGGCTCCTTCTGCAACGAGCGGATGTAGGCGACGACGTCGTGCATGGCCGTCGAGTCCTCGAGCGTCTGCGACATGGCCGCCATCTGCGCGCCCATGGCGTCGTCGGGGTGCGCGCCGCGCATGCCCGACTTGAACTTCTCGATCTGGCCCAGCATGTACCAGTCGTACTGGCTCTTGAGCGGCGGGGCGCCGAGCGCCTCGTTGCCCGACCCGTCCTCGAGGTGGCAGGCGATGCACACCGACTGGTAGCGCACGCGACCCGCGGCCGTGTCGCCGTGCACGCTGGCGTGCGTGGGAACATGCGGCCTGAGCGTGGCCACGTATTCGGCGACCGAGGCGACGTCGCCGGCGCGGTAGAGCGTGCGGGCCATGGGGCGCATGCGGGCGCCGGTGGAATCCTGCGGGTGCGCGCCCCGCATCGACGAGCGGAAGTTCGAGAGCTGGCGCTCCACGTACCACTGCGGCAGGCCCGCGATCTCGGGCGCTTCGAGCGTGGCGTTGCCGAGGCCGTCTTTCCCATGACACGGCACGCAGGTGCCGAAGATCTGCTCGCCGCGGGCGAGCCCGGGACCCGGCGTCTGCGCGCAGCCGAGCGCCCAGGACACCACGCACAGTGCTGCGATCGGGAGGAAGAGTGCCTTCCGAGACAATGCCGCCTCCGGAGACGGGATGGGATGTCGCTGGGATCGCGTTGCGTTCACGCTCCTGGACCCGCTCCGCACGAGGGGCCCCGGCCAAGCGGCGACTTATACACGAGCGATCCCGGCCGGGCAACCACCGCCAGCGGCCAAACCCAAGCAGCGAAGCGAGTAAGCGGCGGGCCGTAGGAGCGCCGCCGACGCGGCCCCCGGCGTCAAGTCAGCGGCCGGAGCCGGCCGAGCGGCGGAGCCGCTGCCTCACGGCGCGGGACCAACGCGTCACGCTCCGCCGATCGCCGTAGAGCAGCGGCGAAATTCCGTGCGCGCCGGGAGTTCTCCGTTGTGCGCCACCGCTCCACTGCGCTTCAATTCGAGTATGAGGAGTCTGCTCGGGAACGTGATGCGGGTCCTCGCCCTCGCGATCGCAGTGCTCGCGTGGGGCTCACCGGTCATCGCCGCCCACGCGGTGAACGCGCACGATGCCAGCGTGGCCGTGCTCGCGTGCGGCAGTGACGTGGCTCCCTACGCCTCCGACCCGCTCCCCACCGGGCCGTGGCAGGCCGGTTCCGATCCGGCCGCGGAGCCCGACGGCGACACCGCCGGGCCCGAGCCGGTGGCCCCCGAGGCGGTCGCCCTCCTCGGTGGGATGGGGCTCGATGCTCCCCGCGCGAGCCGGCTCCATCACCGGGCGACCTCCGCGGAGGACACGATGGATCGAGCCATCCTCCCGGTCGTTCAGCCCCCTCGCGGCTGATCCCACACCCTCCGTACCAGTGTTCGTTTCCCACGCGCCACCTCCGCGCGTGGACGGCCACAGCGCACGAGGGTTGGCGTGCGTCTGTGTGCATCGGGGGCCTGCAGGGACTCCCGACCGAGGGCCGCGTGGCGAGAGCTGCGCGGCCTCTCGCGTGGGGGGGGTGGGCCCAGCGGGAGCTTGAGCCGTCGCCGGGCGCTCTCCTAAGGTACGCGCTCCGTTGCGCGCTCCCGGTTCCCCCGAGGTGCCCTTGGTCCGATCGCCGGTCCACTCCGTAGTGGTGGTGCCCGCCCGCTCCGGGACGGGCCGACCATGAACGACACGGAACGGGATCGACGCTGCTGGGAACGCGTGGCCGGGGGAGACCCGACCGCGCTCTCCGAGCTCTACGATCTTTATGCCGACCTGTTGTACTCGCTGGCCCTGAGGATCGTCGGGAGCGCGTCGGATGCCGAGGAAGTGCTGCAGGACTCGTGGCTCCAGGCCTGGCGCTCGGCCCGCTCGTACGACCCGGCGCGGGGCGCCGTGGGCGCCTGGCTCGTGACCATCACTCGCAGCCGCGCGCTCGACCGCATCCGCGGCCTCGGGTCCCGCCGCCGCGCGGAAGCCGCCGCCTCCGTCGAGGCGCAGGCGGACCCGCCGCCGCCGACGGCGGATCCCGCCACGGGCTACGCGCGGCGCGTGCTGCGGAACGACGTGGCGACGGCGATCACGGCGCTCGCGCCGCAACAGCGCCGGGTGGTGGAGATGGCGTACTTCGAAGGGCTGTCGCAGAGCGAGATCGCCTCCAAGCTCGGGGCGCCGCTCGGCACGGTCAAGTCCTGGACGAGGCAGGCGCTCCTGAAGCTCCGCGAGCGCGTGCCGGTGGAGGCGCTGCCATGAGCCGCCATCGCGACGACCACCTCGACCTGTGCGCGGCGCACGTGCTCGGCGTGCTCGACGAGGCCGGGCGGACCGAGCTCGAGGCGCACCTCGCCGAGGGCTGTCCCGAGTGCGAGGCGGAGCTGCGCTCGCTCTCGGGCGGCGCGCTCGTGCTGGCGATGTCGGCGGCGCAGCACCGCGCGCCCGCGGCGGTTCGCGCGCGCGTGCTGGCGGAGATCGACTCCGGCGGCGCGAGCGGCCGGCAGCTCGAGACGAACGTGGTCCCGCTGCCGCGGCGCGCGTGGGTCGCCGGCCCGGCCGGCGCGCTGCTCGCGGCGGCCGCGCTGATCGCGGTGGCGCTCGCCGGCGTCACGGCGTGGCGGCGGACCGAAGAGCTCACGCGCAGGCTGGCGGTCGCACGGGCGCAGGCTGATTCACTGCAGCGGGTGCTCGACGAGGAGCACCGCTGGGCGTCGGTGTTGACGGCGCCGGGTGCGCGCACGGTGACGCTCGCGCCCACGACCGCGGGCGCCACCGCGCTCGCGGCGGAGGTGCACTACGACCCTGCGACCGGCCGCGCGCTGCTGTTCGCGCAGGGCTTCACCGCGCCGAGCGCGAGCGACTACGAGCTGTGGGCGATCACTGCGGCGGGGCCGACGAGCCTCGGCGTCGTGCACGCGGGACCCGACGGTCGGGCGGTCGTGCGCCTGGAGCGCATCGCGCGCGACGGCGCGGTGGCGGCGTTCGCCGTGTCGCGCGAGGCGACCGGTGGCTCGCCCGACCCGCACAAGCCCTCGGGCCCGGTGGTCATGCTCGGCAAGATCGCGGGCTGAACCCGTCATGCGACGCGCGCCCGCTTCGCGGTACCCCGCCTTGCTCGGGCTCGCACTGCTCGCGGCGACGGCGGGCGTGGCGGTCGCGCACCAGTTCTGGCTCGACGTCAGCGACCTGGCGCCGCGGCGCGGCGAGATGGTCGAGGTGCGCGCACTCTCGGGCACCGGCTTTCAGGGCGAGACACGGCCGTGGACGATTTCGCGGTGCGTCGAGTTCGCGTGGCACACGGGGCGCCGGTTGGCCCTTGCACCGCTCGCCGAGGAGGGCGAGACGCGCTGGGCGCGCCAGGCGTTCACGGACACCGCGGGCGGCTGGGTGCAGTACCAGTCCACGTTCGCCTCGATCGAGCTGCCGGCTGTGGAGTTCGACGCCTATCTCGCGGAGGAGGGCCTCGCGGGACCGCTCGAGGCGAGGCGCGCGCTCGACCCGCGGCCACCGGGCCGCGAGCGCTACCGGCGCTGCTGCAAGGCGTGGCTCGACGGCCGCGACGAGCGGCGCGCGACGAAACCGCTCGGGCAGCCGCTCGAGCTCGTTCCGCGCTCGCGCCCGGGTGCTGCGCCCGAGCTGCGCGTGCGCGTGCTCTGGCAGGGCCGCCCGCTCGCGGGCGCGCTCGTGAAGACCTGGTGCCAGCCGCTCGCGTCGGACGGGCAGACGCGGCCGGTGCTCGAGCGCGACTCGGTCGGGGTCGCGCAGGAGGCGCGTACCGACGCGAACGGTGACGTGAGGCTGGAGGTGCGCGGCGCCGGCGAGTGGCTGGTGAGCACGGTGCACATGGTGGCGGCGGCGGGGACGAAGCCCGCGCCGGGGACGCCGGAGGCCGACTGGGAGAGCACCTGGGCCTCGCTCACGTTCGCGACCTCTCACTGATGCGCGGGTCGCGCCGGTCGACCGCGTGCGGGCTGGTACTCGCGGCCGCGCTGCTCGTCGCGGCTCCGGGTGCGCGCGCGCACGATGTCTCCTACGCGCACGTCGAGCTCAAGTGGAACGCGTCGACGCTCGAGGGCTCGCTCACCGTGCACCCGGACGACGCGGCGATGGTGCTCGAGGTGCCCATGCCCGAGTGGTTCCGCCGTCCGGAGTTCCTCGAGCGCGCCGGCCCCGCGCTCGCGGACTCGCTCCGGCGGCGGCTCGTGCTGCGCGCCGACGGGCGCGAGATCCACTGGGACTTCCGCGGCGCGCGCCTCGACCCCGAAGGTCGCGGCGTGCAGTTGACGTTCGCCGCGTCGCTGCCGCGGCCGCCCGCATCCCTCGAGGTGGAAGGGCCCGTCTTCCCAATGATCGCGAACCACGAGACGTTCGTGAGCGTCTACCGCGACGGCGTGCTGCTGCGCCAGGACGTTCTCACCCCTGAACACCGCGTGTTGCGCGTGTACGGCACGGGACCCGCAGGCGTGGCGGCCGTGCTGGGCACGTTCGTGCCCGCGGGCATCCACCACATCGCCATCGGGCCCGATCACATCCTGTTCGTGCTCGGGCTGCTGTTGCTGGGTGGCGGCCTCGCGCGGCTCCTGAAGATCATCACCGCGTTCACGATCGCGCACAGCATCACGCTCGCGCTCGCCTCGCTCGGGCTCGTGCGCCTGCCCGGGCGGCTCGTCGAGCCGCTCATCGCGCTCTCGATCGTGTTCGTGGCCATCGAGACGTTGACGGCTCGCCACCGTGCGCGTGCCGTCGGCGCGGCCGAGCCGGCGCGCGATCGCCGCGCCCCGCTCGCGTTCGGCTTCGGCCTGATCCACGGCTTCGGTTTCGCGAGCGTTCTCGCCGAGTTCGGCCTGCCGCGCGAAGCGCTCGGCTGGTCGCTCGCCGGCTTCAACCTCGGCGTCGAGATCGGCCAGGCCGTGATCGTGCTGCTCGTCGCACCGCTGCTGGCCTGGCTCGCGCTCCGTGCGCCCGCGGCGCAGGCGAGGCTCGTGCGCGTGCTGGCGGTCGGCATCGCCGCCGCGGGCGGATTCTGGTTCGTGCAGCGACTGCTCGCGCGCGGCTAGCGCCCCCGGGTGGGCGTCCGTGGCGGGCGTGCGGCGCGCATGCCCACCCGGGCGCCGTGCGAACGTGCCCCGAGGCCGGCTTCACGAGCCCGGAACACGGAGGCGATGTTTCGCTCGGGGCACGGCCAAGGTTTGGCCGGGCGAACGCGTGCTTCGACTCGCGTTCGGCCACGGGCCCGCCGGCCGCCCGCGCGTTGCGGCCCTGAAGTCCGCGCCGCCGCTGCCGTTCCGGCCATTCCGCCCGCCGCCGCGGAATGTGCACGGGTCCGGTGCGCTCGCGGCACGGCGCTCGCTTCCGAAACCGGAGGCGACAAGGAGTCGTAGGCAGGGACGAACACGTGGAGGTGCCCAGTGCGCCGAGTCGCATTCGAGAAGGAACCACCCCGGACGGCGCACGCGATCGTGCCGCCGCACATCTTCGCCCACATGGCCACGCTGAGCGATGCGCACTTTCCGGGCCTCGCCGAACGCGGCCGCGAGAGCCTCGTGTTCTGCTCCGAGCTCACGACCGAGCGCCTGTCGCTCCGCGGCGTGACGCCGCTCCGGGCGATCGGCAGCGAGGGCCGGCGGCGCACGATCTACGACGCCGAGCACGGGTTCTTCCTGCCCGGGCGTCCCGTCCGCAACGAGGAGGACGGACCCAGCGCCGACCTCGCCGTGAACGAGGCGTTCGACGCGCTCGGCGCCACGTACGATTACTTCTTCGAGGTGCACGGGCGGGATTCGATCGACGCCCGCGGCCTGACGCTCGACGCCACGGTCCACTACCGGCGCTCGTTCAACAACGCGTTCTGGAATGGCCGCCAGATGGTGTTCGGTGACGGCGACGGCGAGATCTTCAACCGCTTCACGTCGTCGCTCGACATCATCGGCCACGAGCTCACGCACGGCGTCACGCAGTACGAGGCCGGGCTCGACTACCAGGGCCAGAGCGGGGCGCTGAACGAGCACATGAGCGACGTGTTCGGCTCGCTCGTGAAGCAGCACGCCCACCGCCAGACCACGAAGCGCGCCGACTGGTTGATCGGCGCCGGGATCTGGGCGAAGGGGATCCACGGCAAGGCGCTCCGCAGCATGAAGGCGCCGGGCACTGCGTACGACGACCCGCGTGTCGGCCGGGACCCGCAGCCCGCGCACATGAGCGGCTACGTCGAGACCGACGAGGACAACGGCGGCGTGCACATCAACTCGGGCATCCCCAATCACGCGTTCTATCTCGCGGCGGTCGGGTTCGGCGGCAGCGCGTGGGTGAAGGCCGGCAAGGTCTGGTACCTTGCGCTCACGCAGTCGCTGCACCGCGACGCCGACTTCATGGTCGCGGCCTCGGCCACCGTGGACGCCGCCGGACGCCAGTTCGGCACCAAGGGCGCGTCCGTGGTGCGCTCGGCCTGGAAGCAGGTGGGAATCGAGGTCCAGAGTGCTTCGCCCCGGAAGGCGAAGCCTCGGGAGCAGACGACAGCGCAGGTGAAGGGGGCCGCACAACGTGCGAATTCGCGTGGTCCAGAGCGGAGGACTCGCCGGGCTTCGTAGAGAGCACGAACTCGACACCGATGCGCTGCCCGAAGAGGCGCGCCAGAGCCTGGCGAAGCTCGTCCAGGGCGTGGCGTTCTTCGGTCTGGCGCCGGCGCGAGTCTCGAAGCTTCCCGACATGATCCAGTACCGCGTGCGGATCGAAGAAGGCGATCGCGCTCACGAGGTCACGTTCGACGACGGCATCAGCGACACGTCGTTGCTGGAGCTGGTCGAGCGCGTGGCCGAGCTGGCGAAGGCGCGCCGCTGACGCTCGCCCGCTCGCGGAGCGAGGGCCGAGGGGAGGAGCGCCCATGAACGCGCCGCTTCGGTTGTACGCCGCCGATCGCTCGGCGGTGGTCGGCCAGCCCGCCGGGCCGATCGATCCCTGGCTCACGAGGGTGGTGAAGCTCGTGCCCGCCGAGATCGTGGCCGTCTACCTCGCCGGTCGGCCGCTCGCACAGGAGCGCTACGCCGGCCTGTGGCCGGTCGCCTGCCTCGTGTTGACGATCCTCGTGCGCGCGTTCGGCACCAGCGATCGCCGCGGCCCGCAGTGGCTCACGGTGCTCGTCTCCGCGGTGTCGTTCGTGCTCTGGGTCTACGCCACCGGCGGGCACTTCCTCACGTACGACGTGGACGTGAACCTGGCGGCGCTGGCGGTGCTGTTCTGGACCACGCTGGTCCCGGTGTTCTGGCGCGGACAGCCGCCGGCGTAGCGCTCACGGCACGACCACCGTGCGCACGCCGGCGCGGTGCTGTTCGAGCGCGTCGAGGACGTCGTTGATGGCGCCGGCCTCGAGTGGGACCGTGGCGGTGACCGCGGGGGCGAGGTCGAGCGCGCCGCGCTCCACGAAGCCGATCAGCTCGGAGAGCTCGCCGAGCGTGTGGTCGTTGCTGCCGATCAACTCGGCCTCGCGTCCCAGGATCTCGCGGTAGGGATCCAGCTCGAGGCGCTGGTCGGAGAGGGCCACCAGCACGGCGCGGCCCTGTGGCGCGAGGCAGCGGACCGCCTGGCGCATCACGGACGGCAGGCCCACGAAGTCGAGCGCCACGTCGATCCCGGCGCCACCCGCGGCCTCCATGAGCCGCGCGACCGGATCGCCGCGGGTCGCATCGATCGCGACCGCGCCGAGCCTCTCCGCGAGCGCCAGCTTCTCCGAACGGATGTCGACCGCGAACACCTCGCCCGCGCCCAGCGCGCGCGCGAGCTGGACGGCGGAGGCCCCGAGCCCGCCGAAGCCGAACACCGCCACACGCTCGCCGCGCGCGAGCCGGCCCTTCCGCAGCGCGTGGAGCGCTGTGGCCGACGAGCACATGAGGATCGCGCCGTGTTCGAACGGGATGCCCGCTGGCAGTGGCACGGCGTTCCGGGCCGGCACGGTGATCGCCTCGGCGAAGCCGCCGTCCACGTGGTGACCGAGCATCGCACCGCGTTCGCAGAACGACTCCCGGCCGGACCGGCAGTGACTGCACGAACCGCACGTCACGAGGTAGTGCAGGCAGACGCGGTCACCAGCGGCGTGCGTGCGCACGTCCGCGCCCACGCGCTCGACGACGCCCGCGACCTCGTGCCCGAGCGTGAGCGGCAGCGGGCCCATGGGCGAGAGCCCGCCGCGGTAGTGCGCATCCGAATGACATATCCCCGCGGCGCGCACGCGCACGAGCACCTCGCCCGGGCCAGGCTCACGGACGGCGACCTCCTGCATCTCCAGCGGCCGGCCCACACCGGTCATGCGAACGGCCTTCATCCTCACCTCGGGACGGGCGTGCGAAACGGGAGCGGAGACCCTAGCATGCCGTGAATGTCACACTTCACAGCCGCCGCGCCCGGCTCGCGCACCCCGCACCCGTGGGTGTGGTCCGTGCTCTATTTCCCGTTCGGGCTCACGTTCGGCCTTCCCTCGATCGCGCTCGGATTCCTCGCGAGCAAGGCCGGCGTCTCCGTGGGCGCGATCTCGGGCGTGGTTGGGATGAGCTGGTTCCCGTCGGCCTTCAAGTGGACCTGGGCGCCGCTCGGCGACTACACCCTGTCGCGCAAGCTCTGGTACCGGATCGCGATCACCCTCGTCTCCGCGGGCTTCATCACCATGTCGTCGCTGCCGCTCTCGCCGCGCACCATGCCGCTGCTCTCGTTCGTGGTGCTGCTCACATGCATCGCGGGCACGTTCATCGCGTTCGCCACCGAAGGGCTGATGATGCACAACACGCCGCCGGGCGGGCGGGGTCGCTCGGCTGGGTGGTTCCAGTCCGGCAATCAGTTCGGGCAGACGGCGGGCGGCGGCCTCGCCCTGTGGCTGATGACGTACCTGCCCCGGCCGTGGATGGCGGGCGTTGTGCTCGCCGCGGTGCTCTGGGGCTGCTCGCTCGCGCTCGCGCTCGTGGAAGAGCCGCCGCGCCACCTGCACCACGGCTCGCCTGCCGACAAGCTGCTGGACGCGTGGCGACAGCTCCTGGCCGTGCTGCGCTCGAAGGCAGGACGGATCGGCCTGATCCTCGCGGTGCTCCCGATCGGCACCGCCGCGGCACAGGGCCTGTTCGGTTCGATCGCGGGCGAGTGGAGCGCGGGCGCCGGCACCACGTCGCTCGTGCTCGGGCTGGGCGGCGGCATCGCGATCGTGGCGGGCTGCGCCGCGGGCGGTTGGCTCGCAGGGCGGCTGGAGAAGCCGATGTCCTACGCGGTCTCGTCCGCGCTCGGCGTGCTTGCGTGCTTCGTCATCGCGTTCTCGCCGCGGACCGGCCTTGGGTACGCCGCGAGCACGCTCTTCTACACGTTCTCGGTCGGCATGTGCGCCGCATCGCTCACCGCCCTGGTGCTGGCGTTCATCGGCCACACCGCTGTGGCCACGAAGATCAACCTGTTCTTCGCACTCAACACGCTGTTCAGCCTCGGGATGTTGCGCGTGGACGGCTGGGCGCACGACTCCAAGGGCACGAACGGCATGCTGTTCACCGAGGCCGGCGTCGGCGTCGCGGCGCTGATCGTATTCGCGTGGCTCTCCGGGCGCGTGCGCGGAACCGAGACCACGAGCCCTGCCCCGGCGGCATGAGACCGGGGGCGGCGCTGCTGTTGCTATTCGTGGCGGTCGTGCCGCCCGCGCGCGCCGTGAGCGTCCGCGCGCTCCCCGACACGGCCTGGATCGAGTCGGGACGCGGCCTGCAGCGCGTTCACGTCGACTTCCGCTTCGAGCACGACGGGCCGGACACGCTCGAGCTCGCCGACATCGTGGTGAGCGCCCATGACGAGCGCGGGCGGTTCCTGGCGCGCCGCTTCATCAGCGGCAACGGCACCGCGCCGTCGATCCGCACGCTCCCCGCACGCACCGTGAGCGCGGGGATGCCGCTGCTGGTGTTCAACCCGTTCGCCGAGTGGGACGCGGCGCTCCCGATCGCGAGCCTGCGTTATCGCTTCATCCTCGAGTCGGCGACGCGCGCGGAGACCGTCCACGCCGAGGTGCGCCCGCGGGCTTTCCGGCAACACACCGACCTCATCCTGCCGCTCGCCGGCCGCGCGTTCGTGTTCGACGCCCACGATGGGCTGGCGCACCACCGGCGGCTCGACACCACGTTCGCGCCGATCGCGAAGCTCGGGCTCACGCGTAATCCGGGACGCTACGCCTACGACCTGAGCGTCGTGGACGAGAAGGGCTCGATGTGGCGTACCGACGGCAAGCGGAACGAGGACTGGTATTCGTGGGGCGTCGTCGTGCGTGCGCCCGGTGCGGGGAAGGTGGTGGCGGGGGTCAACGACCAGCCCGACTGGGAGGTGGACCGCACGCAGCTCCCGCTGGAGGACATCATGCGCGATCCCGGCACGCTGACCGGCAACTCCGTGGTGATCGACCACGGGAACGGCGAGTACAGCCTGCTCGCGCACATGCAGCGCGGCAGCGTGCGCGTGCACGTGGGCGACGTGGTCCGGCAGGGCGACCCGATCGGCCTGATCGGCTACTCGGGCTCGGTGTTCACCGTCCACCTGCACTACGAGCTTCGAACCGGCGCCGGCCTTGCCGTGGAAGGCCTGCCGTCCCGTTTCAGCAGGCTCGATCGCTGGCTCGGCGACCAGCGCGTGCGGGTGAGTGACGGCTTCATCGACACCGGGGACGTGATCGAGAGCCGCTGACGCGCTCGCTAGACGAGGGGCACGTATCGGTCGGTACTCGCGAAAGCGGTCGCATTCTCGACCGGTCGATCCGCGCGTTCGTGATGAATCCTCTTTGGGACCCCGCGCGCGGTGTGGCATCGTCTGGGTCGCATCACCAGCGCGACGCGGCGTGGCCGCGCGCTCAGCCGTCGCGCGATCCCATCACAGCGTCGGGGGACCGGATGAGGATCCAGTTGCTCATGTTCAAGGGCTGCGCGCATGTCGCGGCGGCGCGCGAGCTGCTGTCACGCGTGCTCTCCACGTCAGGGGGCGCGGCCGCGTTCGAAGAAGTCGACACCGAGGCGGCGGGGACGCCCGAGCGCTATCGCACGTACGCCTCGCCCACGATCCTCGTCGACGGCGAGCCGATCGGCGGCGCCGCGTCCCACGGGAGCTGTTGCCAGCTCTACCAGGACGACGCCGGACGTCTCGTCGGCGTGCCGTCGGAAGCCGTGCTGCGCTCCGCGCTGGCCCGGGCCGTCGGGCCGCCGCAGGAAGCCGTCTGAACGCTGACACCCCGCCCGGGCCGGCGGGGCCGTACCGCGAACGGGGTCCATTTTTCCGGCCTTGACATGCAAGCGAATGCTTGCATAATACAGGGCAGGAGGAGGACCGGATGGATGCGGTGTTCAAGGCCCTCGCGGATCCCGGGCGGCGGAAGTTGCTCGACCGGCTGTTCGAGTCGAGCGGGCTCACGCTGGGCCAGCTCTGCGAGCGCATGGGGATGAGCCGGCAGGCGGTCTCGCAGCACCTCGCGCTGCTCGAGGAAGCGAACCTCGTCAGCACGTCGTGGCGCGGCCGCGAGAAGCTTCATTTCCTGAACCCCGTGCCCATCCACGAGATCTACGACCGCTGGGTGAAGAAGTTCGAGCGCAGGAGCTTGAAGGCGCTGGAGCAGCTCAAGAAGAAACTGGAGGGAGAAGACCATGACTAAGACGACCGAGCACGTCTACGTGATGTACATCGCCGCCACCCCGAAGCGCATCTTCGACGCCATCGTGCAGCCCGAGTTCGCGCGCCAGTACTGGGGCCACGAGAACATCTCCGACTGGAAGCCGGGCTCGCCGTGGGAGCACCGCGAACCCGAATCCGGCAAGTTGAGGATCGTCGGCAAGGTGGTGGAGTGCGACCCGCCGAAGCGGCTCGTGATCACCTGGGCATCTCCGGCCGACGCCGCGAACGCGAGCGCCCACTCGCGCGTGACGTTCGAGCTGGACACGATCGACGAGATGGTGAAGCTCACGGTCACGCACGACCAGCTGGTGCAGGGCTCGGACATGGAGAAGGGGATCACGAAGGGCTGGCCGCGCGTGCTCTCGAGCCTGAAGACGTTCCTCGAGACCGGAAAGCCGTTGCCGACCTGGGCGAAGGCGGCTCGCTGAGCGAGGCGATGTTCGCCGGAGGGAAGGGCGCTCGCTGAGCGAGCCGCTCAGCCTTCCGGCGGTCGCAGGACCAGGGCGACGGCCCGCGCGCCGGGCTCGAGGCGTTCGCTCGCCTCGGGCACGACGAGCAGGCCGTGCGCCCGGGACTGCGGCCCCAGGTGACCCGAGACCTGCGCGCCGGCGGGCGTGGCCCACAGCATGCCGTCGTCACGCCAGGTGAGCGTCGAGCGCACGAAGTCCGTGCGCCCGGCGCGCGACTCCACCGGTTCGGCGACGCGCACCGGCACGCGCGGGCGGTCGAGCTGCGCGAACCCCTGCAGCACGCGCAGCGCGGGCCGCACCAGCGACTCGAACACGCACGCGACCGACCCGGGATTGCCCGGCAGGCCGTAGAACACCTTCCCGCCCGGCGTGCCGAACGCCTGCGGCCGGCCCGGGCGCATCGCGACGCGCCACGACTCGATCGAGCCCAGCGTCGCGAGCGCTTCCCTCACCGGGTCGAAGTCGCCTTCCGAGACGCCGCCGATCGTGAGCACGACGTCGCTCGCCGCGAGCGCGTCGCGCACGCGCGCGGCCACACGGGTCACGTCGTCCGGGAGCCGCTCGGCGAACGTCAGCACGCCGCCGCTCGCGCGCAGCAGCAACGCGAGCATGAGCAGGTTGCTGTCGCGGATCGTCCCCGGCCGGAGCGGCTGGTCCACGTCCAGGAGTTCGTCGCCGGTGGAAAAGAGCGCGACGCGGATGCGCGGCGAGACCGCGAGCCGCGGCACGCCCAGGGCGGCGGCAAGGGCGATGTCCTGCGGCGAGAGCTGCCGGCCTTCGTGGAGCACCGTCTCCCCGCGTGAAACGTCCGCTCCGCGCTCGCGCACGTGCTCGCCCGCGGCTGGGGTGCGCCGCACCTCGCAGCGCTCGTCCGCACCGGGGCCGGAGCGCGTGGCCTCCTCGAACGGCACGATCGCGTCGGCGCCCTCGGGCAGCATGGCGCCGGTCATGATGCGCGCGGCCTCGCCGGGCGCGAGCGCGCGGGCGGGCGCCCGACCCGCCGGCAGCACCTCGACGACGCGCAGCGTGACCGGCTGCGCCCGGCTCGCGCCCGTGAGGTCGGCGCTCCGCACCGCGAACCCGTCCATCGCCGAGTTGCGGAACGGCGGCAGCGCATGCGGGGCGACGAGCGGCTCCCGCAGCGCGCGCCCGGAGCAGTCCTCGAGCGCCGCGGTCTCCGGGGTCAGCGGCCGCACGGCCGCGAGGACGCGGGCCCGAGCCTCCGCGTACGTGAGCGAAACGGGCGCGCTCACCGCGCGCGGCTCTTGGAAGCCCGCCGCTTCGCGGCGGGCGAGCGCACAGGGCGCGGGGGTGCGGCGCGCCGCCATTCGCCGGAGCGCCCGCCGCGCTTCTCCCACAGCGCCACGTGCTCGATCACGAGCGAACGGTCGACGGCCTTCAGCATGTCCACGAGCGTGAGCGCGGCGGCGCTCACACCGGTGAGCGCCTCCATCTCGACGCCCGTGCGGCCGGTCGTGCGTACGCGGCACTCGATGTGCACTGAAGCCGGCCGGTCCGCCAGCGTGAACACCACCTCCACCCCCTCCACGCGGAGCGGGTGTGCGAGCGGGATCCATTCGTCGGTGCGCTTCGCGGCCATCACGGCGGCGAGGTGCGCGGTGGCGAACAGGTCCCCTTTGGGCGTCTTGCCCTTCCGCACCAGCCGGAGCGTGGCGGGCGCCATGCGCACGCGGCCGCGCGCCACGGCCTCGCGCGCCGTCTCGGCCTTGGCGCTCACGTCCACCATGCGCACACGACCGCGCGCGTCGAGATGGGAGAGTGGGCACATGGCGCAACGAGCATAGGAACGCGTGCGCGCGAGCGTCAAACATGGCCGCGCGTCGCCGCGCCCGGCGCCATCACCTATCCTCCGACGTTGAGGAGATCGTTCACACCGGGCCGGGAGGAGGCGTTGGGCGCACGCAGGGAGGCAAAGGCACGGCGAGCGGGAGCCACGTTCCCGGTGCCGGGCGGCGACCCCGGCGCACGCGGCGCGCGGACGATGCTGGCGCTCGCGGCCGGACTCGCGATCGCCGTGGTGCTCGCGCACGGCCCGGTGCTGCGCGCACAGGGGCTGGCGCTCGACGATGAGCTGTTCGTGGTGCGCAATCCGCTCGTCCAGCGCCCGGGCTGGGCGTCCACGCGCCGGTTCTTCGTCGAGGTGACGCACCCGTCGACGGTGAGCGCCTACTACCTGCCGCTCTCCATGACCTCGCTCATGCTCGACTGGGCCGCGGGCGGGCGGCCCGACCGGCTTCAGCGCTTCCACGCCACGAGCCTGGCTTTGCACGTGGCGGCGACGCTGCTGCTGTTCGCGCTCCTGGACGCGCTGTTCGGGGCCGCCGTGCCCGCGGCACTCGTGGCACTGCTCTGGGGCGTCCACCCGGTGATGGTCGAGGCGATCGCGTCGGCGGGCGAGCGAAAGACCGTGCTCGCCACCGCGTTCGCGTTCGCGAGCGCGTACGCGCACGTCGGCTGGGCGAAAGGCGGCAGGCGCGGCTGGTGGCTGCTCTCGATCGCGTGCTTCCTGCTGGCGCTCCTCTCCAAGCCGTCGGCGGTCACGCTGCCGCTCGCGCTGCTCGTCCTCGATGCCTGGCTCGGCCGCTGGTCGCGCGACGCGGTGCTCGAGAAATGGCCGCACCTGGCGCTCGCGGCCGCGGCGGCCGTGATCTCGGTGCTCGCGGTGAGGAACACGTGGGAGTTCGGCACGCCTCCACCGCTCGACCCGCTACGAATGTCGCTCCAGGTCCTCTGGCTCCAGGGTTTCTACCTCGGGAAGCTGCTGTGGCCGGTGGAGCTCTCGACCGTCTACGAGGCACCCGCGCGCTTCGCGCTCACGCTGCCCGCGGTGGCGCTGCCCCTGGCGCTCGCACTCGGCGCGACGGCCACGGCCGTGCTCTCGCGGCGGCGCGCGCCCGGGCTCCTCGCCGGCGGACTCGTGTTCTTCGTCCTCCTGGCGCCCACGTTCGCGATCCTCCGCTACAGCGCCGTGATCGCGTACGACCGCTACCTCCACCTGCCCACGCTGGGTGTCGCGATCGCGCTGGCCTCGCTCGTCACGCCGGCATGGCTCCGGTCCGGTACGCCCGGCCGCACGGCGCTCGCGGCCTCGCTCGTGGCCCTGGCCCTCGTGGCGACGCTCGCCACGCGCACGGCGCTCCTGCCCTGGCGCGACACGCTGGGCGTGTGGCGCCAGGCCGTGCGCGTCTCGCCCGGCGTGCCCGATGCGTGGAACGGCCTCGGCGCCACGCACTCGGCCGCGGGCCGCTCGGACGAAGCGCTCGCGGCGTTCCGCCGCGCGATCGCGGTGGGCCCGCAGTACGTCGACGCCTACTTCAACCTGGGACGCGAGCTGATGCTCCGGGGCGACGTCCAGGGTGCCCTCCCGTTCCTCGAGTTCGCCGTGACGCACGAGCCCGGCGACGCCCAGGTGCTGCTGCAGATGGGAACGGCCCACGAGCGCTCGAACCGGCCGGCCGAGGCCGAAGTGTTCTACCGGCGCGCGCTCGCCCGACGTCCGGACCTGGTCGCAGCGCTCATCCGGCTGGCGGTGGTCGAGTCGCAGCAGGGCAAAGCCGATGCGGGCATCGGGCACCTGCGCGAAGCCCTCGCGCGCTCGCCCGGCGACCCGTTCGCGAGCTTCTCGCTCGCCACCCTGCTCTCCGACCGCGCGGGCGCGAGCCCGGAGGTGGTGGCGTTGCTCGAGCGTGCGATCGCGGCGAAGCCGGCCTGGGCCGACCCGCTGAACGAGCTGGCGTGGCTGCTCGCGAGCGACCCGGACGCGTCGCGGCGCGACCCCGCCCGGGCGCTGGCGCTCGCGGATTCCGCGCTCGCACGCTCGCCGGTGGCGAGTACCCTCGACACGCGCGCCGCCGCGCTCGCCGCCCTCGGTCGCTTCTACGAGGCGCGCGCGGCGGCGAGCCGGGCCCGCACGCTCGCGCTGGCGGCGGGGGACACGACGCTCGCGCGCGGCATCGCCCGGCGGCTGGAGGGCTACGCCCGCGGTCGTCCGTTCGTGCAGAGCCCGCGCACGAACCATTGACCCGCGTACGCCGCGACTCCTACGATGAGCGCGACCCGCACCCTCCATGTCCACTCCTCACCGCCGCCCCACCTCCGCCCGACACGCGTTCGCGCTGGCGTTCGACCTCGCGGTCCGCCGCGACGCGGTCCAATCGCTCGTCATCCCGCTGCTGCTCCACGCCCCGTGGCTCGTGCTCCAGGCGGTGGTGCCTGCGCCGGAGGAGCCGGGCGGCTTCGTCCCCGCGAACCTGATGCTCTCGAGCGTCACGCTCGTGGGCGACTTCGTCGTCTCGCTGCTCGTGGCCGCGATGCTGCGCTTCCGGGCTCGCTCCGTGTACGAGTCGGGGCCGAGCCGCCGGCCGGACCCGGCGCTCGCATGCTACGCGCGCGGCGCACGACGCCTGCCGTGGCTGTTCGCGACCGAGCTGCTGCGGAATGCCGCCATCTTCGTCTGCGGATTGTTCCTGTTGCTCCCCGGCATCTGGGTGGGCTTTCGCTTCTCGCTCGCCACCGAGGCCGTTGTGCTGGGTCGCACCGACATGATCGGCGCGTTCGGCCGCTCGTACCGGCTCACCGAGGCGCGGCTCGAGCGCTGGCTCGAGATGATCGCGTTCTCGGTGGTGATGTGGTTGTGCGTGGTCTTCAGCTGCGTGCTCGGCTTCCTCGCGTTCCCCTCGACGTCGTGGTCGACGTGGGTGACCGTGGCGCTCCTCCTGCTGTCGCTCGTCATGTCGGTGATCCAGTACGCGTGGACGTTCTTCTACCTGCACCTGGAGGACATGGACGAGTCGGCCGCCCCCGGCGAGCCGGGCGAGCCGGTCGCGGGGGGCGTGCCGCGCCTGACGGTCGTGGAGGGTGGCCGCCGGTAAGCGAACGGTTGAGGGGGCCTCGGCGCCGTGCCATATTGAAACGGTGAGCCCCCCGAACAAGCCCGACGCCGCCGTTCCCACACCGTGCCTCGCCACCCGCTGAGCCCCCCCGGGGCCACAACGGCGCGGGGCGGCCCGCCGCCGCGCGCGGCGTCCGGGCGCGCTGCAGGCCCCGCGCCCCAGTCGGGCGAGCTGCCGCTGCTGCCGATCGTGGGCGCGAGCGCGCGCATGCAGCGGCTCCTGAAGCTCGTGGCGCGCGTGGCACCCACCGAGAGCACGGTGCTGATCCTGGGCGAGAGCGGCACCGGGAAGGAGCTGGTCGCGCGCTCGCTCCACGTGCTGTCGCGGCGCGCACACGGTCCGTTCATCGCCGTGAACGTGGGCGCGCTGCCCGAGTCGCTCATCGAGAGCGAACTCTTTGGTCATGCGAAAGCCGCGTTCACGGGCGCGACGGCGGACCGCGGGGGCCTGGTCGAGGCCGCGCACCACGGCACGCTGTTCCTGGACGAGATCGGCGACATGCCCGCAGCCACGCAGGTGAGGCTCCTGCGCACGCTCGAGAACAACGAGGTCCGGCGGCTCGGCGAGAACGTGCCGCGATTGGTGGACGTGCGCGTGGTGGCGGCCACGCACCGCGACCTCCAGACGCTGGTGGCGGAGGGCCGGTTCCGCGGCGACCTCTACTACCGGCTGAACGTGGTGCAGATCGAGATGCCGCCGCTGCGCGAGCGCGGCGGCGACGTGGGACTGCTGGCCTCTTACTTCCTGGACCGCGCGGGGCGGCGCACCGGGCGCAAGATGCTCCGCTTCACGCCCGAGGCCGAGATGCTGCTCGGTCGCTACGACTGGCCGGGGAACGTGCGCGAGCTGGAGAACGCGGTGGAGCACGCGGTGGCGGTGAGCGAGGGGCCGCTGCTCGGGGCGAACGAACTGCCGGCCTCGGTGCGCACGCCGCGCCTGCTCGCGCCACGGGCCGGAGGCGATCCCGACGCCTCCGGTTTCCTCTCGCGCGAAAGTCCATCGGGTGCGGCCCGGGCGCGCGGCCCCGGCCGCGACCCCGATGCGCGCTCGCTCGACGACGTCACCCGCGAGCACGTGATGCGCGCGCTCGCGCGCCACGGCGGCAACGCCACCGCCGCCGCCAAGCAGCTCGGCGTGTCGCGCACGACGCTGTGGCGGATGCTCAAGCGCTGGGGCGTCTCGCGCAGCGCGACGCGCGGGAGCTGAGCCGCGTGGCCTCGGACCGGCGCTACTACGACGACAGCTACACCACGCGGTTCACCGGCGAGGTGGCCGCGGTCGGCGAACACGCGGGAAAGCCCGCGGTCGAGCTGGCCTCGACCTGGTTCTATCCCGAGAGCGGCGGCCAGCTCGCCGATCGCGGCGCGATCGGCTCTTCGGTGCTCCTCGACGTGCAGGTGGGTGACGACGAGCGCGTGTGGCACGTGGTGGACGCCGCGCCGGCCAGCGGTCCGCTGGAGTGCACGATCGACTGGGCGCGGCGGTTCGACCACATGCAGCAGCACACCGGCCAGCACGTCCTCTCGGCGGCGTTCGAGCGACTGCTCGATGCGCCCACGCTCTCGAGCACGCTCGGCGCCGAGCGGAGCGTCATCGAGGTCGGGCTCGCCGACGTCGACTGGCGCACGGTGGAGCGCGTGGAGGAGGCCGCGAACCGCGTGCTCTGGGACGACCGCGCGCTCAAGCTCCACTGGACCGACGATGCGCACATCGGCGAGTTCCCGCTGCGCAAGCCGCCCAAGGTCACGGGGCGCATCCGGGTCGTGGAAGTGCCCGAATGGGACTGGTCCGCATGCGGCGGCACGCACACGCGGCGCACCGGCGAGGTGGGAGCGGTCAAGATCGTGGGCTGGGAGCGATTGCGCGGCAACGTGCGGTTCGCGTTCCTGTGCGGCGGCCGCGCGCTCAAGGACCACGCGTGGCGGACCGAGGCGTTGCTCGAGGCCGCGAAGCGGCGGAGCCGCAGCGACCGCGAGCTGGTCGCCCACCTGGAGCGCGCGCTCGAGGAGCGCGACGAGCTGCGCAAGCGGCTGAGCGCGCTCTCCCTGCGCCTGCTCGCCAACCAGGCGCGCGAGGCCGTGGGCTCGCCGGCACGGCCGGTACAGATACTGTCACCCGAGCGCTCGCGCGACGAGGTGCGCGCGTTCGCGCTCCAGTGCCTCGAGGCGGGGGCGCCGTGGGTGATCTCGGCGGCGGCGACGCCCGAGCCGACGCTCGTGATCGCGCGAGCGAAGGCGGGACCGGCCGCACTCGACCTGCGCTCGCTCGTCCCCGCGCTGCTCGCGGCGGCGCGCGGGAAGGGCGGAGGCAGCCCGGACATGGTGACCGTCGCCCCCGCCGATGCCGATGGGGCGCGGGCGGCGTTCGAGGCGGCGGTCGCGGCGCTCGCGAACGGCTGAGGCCCCGCGCGAGTGGTTCGCGCGGGGCCTCGTGATGTCGTGTCGCGGGTCGACTGGAGCCTAGTGCCGGCCCTTCTTCTTCGCGCTCACGCGCGCGCGAACAGCCGGCTTCGGCTTGGGCCTTGCCGCCGGCTTGGTCGCAGCCGCGGCGCGGACCTGGGCCACAGGGCGCACGGGCAGGACGATCCGCGTCGGCGTGGCCACGCGCGGGGTGCTCGCCACGCGCACCGACGCCGCCACCCGCGTGCGCGCCGCCACCGGCACGCGCGCCTTGCCGCCGATCGCCTTGGCCGCGAGCTTGGAGCCACCGGCCTTCGAGCCACTGATCTTGGAGCCACTGATTTTGGAGCCACCTTTGGCCGCCATCTTCGGCCGCGCCACCGCGACCGGCTTGCCGAGCGGCGTCACCGGGCGGAAGCCGCCGTGCGCGGTCGTGGGCATCTGGCGCACCACCGCGAAGCCCATCTTCGCCATCGCGGCGCGACGCGCGCGCGCCTGCTCGTCGTCGTAGATGGCCTGCTGCTGGAGCTGGTTCGGCTTGAGCCCGTAGTTGAAATCGGGCAGCAGCACGCGCGGCACCGCGCGGCCCACGAAGCGCTCGATGCCGGCGAGATGCCGCTGCTCCTCGGGCGCCATGAGCGTGAACGCGTCACCCTGCGCATCGGGCCGGCCGGCGCGGCCGATCCGGTGCACGTAGTCCTCGGGGGACGGCGGCACGTCGAAGTTGACCACGTGCGCGACGCCGGCGAGCTCGAGCCCGCGCGCCGCCTGGTCGGTCGTGACCGCGATCTGCAGCCGGCCGCGCTTCAGGTCCTCCATCGCGCGCTCGCGCTCCATCTGGTTCTTGCGCTCGTGCAGCGTCGCCACGGCGTAGCCGCGGCGCTCGAGCTGGCGAGCGAGCCGGTCGGCGCCCTCGCGCTGGCGCGTGAACACGATGGTGCTGCGCACCTCGCCCGAACGCGACAGCAGCCGGTCGAGGAGCTCGATCTTCAGGTGGTTCGGCACCGGGTAGATGGCGTGCGTGATCCCCGGCGCGGGCTGCGGCACGGTGAAGTCCACGCGCACCGGCTCGATCAGCGCCTCCTTCGCGAGGCGGTTCAGCTCGGCCGGCATCGTTGCGGAGAACAGCAGCGTCTGCCGCGTCTCGGGCAGGAGCTTCAGGAGCTTGCGCACGTCGCCGGCCTGGCCCAGGTCGACCATGCGGTCGGCCTCGTCCAGCACCAGGATCTCGATGTCGTCGAACACGAGCCCCTTGCGCGCGTGCAACTCGAGGACGCGGTCGACCGTGGCCACCAGCACGTCCACGCCCGGGTCGCGGAGCAAACGCTCCTGAACTGCGATCGGTGCCGCGGTGTGCACGAGCGCGACGCGCAGCTCGGTGAAGCGCGCGAAGTCGCGGGCGTGCGCCTCGACCTGCGCGGCGTGTTCGCGGGTCGGGGTCAGCACGATCGCGCGCAGCTTCTGCGGGCCGTCCAGCAACCGCGCGAACATGGGCAGCAAGAACGCGCCGGTCTTGCCCGAGCCGCTCGGGGCATTCCCGATCAGGTCATTCCCCTGGAGGATCACGGGAATGGCCTTGCCCTGGATGGGCGTGGGCTCGTTCAAGCCGGCCGCGCGCGTGGCCTGGACCAGCGGCGCGGGCAGCCCCAGCGTGCTGAACATCATCGTTGTCGACTCCGGGCTCTCGGGATCACGCCACAACGGCTTGCTCGCCGATGTGGACGTAGGGGGGGTCTGAGAAACACCGCATGGTACGGCGACGGCCCCGGCGGATTCAATGGAAACCTTTGCCCCGTCCGGGGGCGCGAATGGCGTGGAATTGCCGTGCGCAGAAGCAGGTACGACGCCGTCCATATCAACTCACATGATGCTTCGACCGGTGCTTTGAGATGACAGGTGCGGGCAAGGTCCGCTGTCAGTGATTGGACAAACGGCGCGCGGACACGCGCCGGGCGCGGCGCGCGGGCCCGCGAACGCGGCGCGCAACGCTGCGGCGCGGAGAAGAACGTTCGCGGCGCTGGCAGAGCGGGCAGAAGAACGTGGAGCGACCGTTCTGCACGATGCGTCGCAAGGGCGTTCCGCAATTGCGACACGGTTCTCCCGCACGATCGTAGACGAGCAGCTTGTCGCCGTACTCGCCGGGTTCGTTCCAGATCGTGCGGTAGCTCGAGAACGTGGTGCCCATGCGCGCGATGCTCTCCTCGAGCACGGCGCGGATCTCGATCGCGACGCGCTCCCACTCCTCCGCTGCGAGCGCACCGGCGCGCCGGCGCGGGTCGATGCGCGCGCGGAACAGCACCTCGCTCGCATAGATATTTCCCAGGCCGGCGATCCGGCGCTGGTCCAGCAGCCAGGATTTCATACTGGTCCGCGCGCCGCGGGCGGCGGAGCGAAGCGCCGAGCCGTCGCGGGGCACCGCGAGCGGGTCGGGGCCGAGCAGCCGGAGCGACGCGTCCTGCGCGAGCTTCGCGGTCTCGACCACGCGCAGCATCCCGAAGCGCCGAACGTCCTGGAACCAGAGCGCGGCGCCGTCCTCGAACCAGAGCTTCAGGTGCACGTGTTCGAGCGCCTCGTCGGCGTTCCACCCCGGTCGCCAGTAGAGCCAGCGGCCGCTCATCCCGAGGTGGGAGAGGAGCGTCACGCCGCCGTCCAGGTCGAGCATCAGGAACTTCCCGGTGCGCCGCGGCGCGGCGAACGTGCGGCCGATGAGCCGTTCCGGGAGCGAGGCGAGCGACGTGGTGCGGAGCCGCTTGCGCGAGACGCTCGCGCGCGCGACGCGGCGGCCGGGGATGGCGCCTTCGAGCATGCGGCGCACCGTCTCGACCTCGGGAAGCTCGGGCATGGGGCGCGAGGCTGGTGCGCGCCGCGCGCCGCCGTCAAGCGAGGAACGTTCGTCCCCGACGAGCGCAGAACGCGCGGCGGCGAACGTCGTTCGCAGCCGCATCGGAAGGGCGTGCCGCCGCATCCAGACTGCTGTAGCGTCGCGGGGCGAACGCCGCTCCGACCCCTTGCCACGACGGGAGACCTGATCCATGTCGACGACCGCACCGGTCACCAGTCGCCACACGTTCGGCCACGCGATGCAAGCGCACTTCTCGCTGGATCCCGCGATCACGTACCTGAACCACGGCACGGTGGGCGTGGTGCCGCGTCGCGTGCAGCAGGCGCAGCAGGCGATCCGGGACGAGATCGAGCGTCAGCCCGCGCGTTTCCTGGTACGCGAGCTGGCGGACGTCGGCGAGTTCGTGATGCGCATGCCCGCGCGCATGCGCACCGCCGCGGCACCCGTGGCCGAATTCCTGGGCTGCGATGCAATAGACCTGGCGTTCGTGGACAACGCGACCACGGGCTACAACGCGGTGCTGCGGTCGTGGCCGTTCCAGCCGGGCGACGAGATCCTGATCACCGACCACTGCTACGGCACGGTCGCACTCACCGCGGACTACGTGGCGCAGCGCACCGGCGCGAAGGTGACGACCGTGACGCTGCCGTTCCCGGACACCACACCGGAAAAGGTCGTGGCCGCGATCGAGGCGGCGATCACGCCGAAGACGCGGCTGGCGGTCGTGGACCATGTCAGCGCGCCGAGCGCGCTCGTGTTCCCGGTCGCCGAGATCGCGGCGCGTCTCAAGGCGCGCGGCGTGCTGACGCTCGTGGACGGCGCGCACGCGCTGGGGGCGCTCCCCGTCGACCTGCGCGCGATCGGCGCCGACTTCTACACCGGCAACCTCCACAAGTGGGCGATGGCGCCAAGGCCCTCGGCGATCCTGTGGGCCGCGCCCGCCGCACAGAAGCACCTGCATCCCACGGTGATCTCGTGGGGCTACAAGAAGGGCATGAGCGCCGAGTTCGACATGCTCGGCACGCGCGACGCCACGCCGTGGCTCGCGGCCCCCGAGGGCATCGCGTTCATGCGCGAGCTGGGCCTCGACGCCATGCGCGAGTACAACCACCGCACGGTGTGGGACGCCGCGCGCGCGTTCACGCAGCACTGGGGGACGAAGATCCCCGCGCCGGAGAGCATGTACGGCAGCATGGTGACGATCCCTCTCCCCGAGCGCTTCGGCACCACGCGGGAAGCCGGAAGCCGGTTGAAGGACGCGCTCCTCTACGACGAGAACATCGAGGCGCAGGTGTTCGGCTTCAAGGATCGCGTCTGGGTCCGCCTCGCCGCGCAGGTCTACAACGACGCCAGCGACTTCGAGAAGCTGCGGCTGGCGATCGAGAAGCGGGCCAGCGGCTAGCGTCGCTCACGGCCGGTCATCCGCCCCGGGCGGATGGCCCCTGCGGCTCCCTAAGTCGTGTAGTCCGCGTTGATGCGCACGTACTCGGCGGAGAAGTCGCACGTCCACACGATCGCGGACGCGGTGCCGAGTCCGAGGTCGAGGTGGATGATCGCCGGGTCCTGCTGGAGCAGCGCGGACGCCCGGGCCGCGTCGAACGCCAGCGGCAGGCCACGGTCCAGGAGCTGCACGTCGCCGTCGCCGAACCACAGCCCGACGCGCTCGGGCTCGATCGCCTCGCCCGAGTAGCCGGCTGCGGCGAGGATACGGCCCCAGTTGGGATCGTTGCCGTGGATCGCGGTCTTGACGAGCGGCGAGCAGGCGATCGCGTCGCCGACGCGATGGGCCTGCTCCTCGGTCGCGCCGCCGGTGATCCGCAGTTCCACGAGCCGCGTCGCGCCCTCGCCGTCGCGCGCGACCTGGCGCGCGAGCGACGCGCACACCTCGGTGAGCGCGTCGGTGAACTCGGGTTCGCCCGCATCGTCCACCACCGCGCCCGAGGCGCCCGACGCCAGCACCAGGACGGTGTCGTTCGTGCTCATGTCGCCGTCCACGCTGATGCGGTTGAAGCTCAGCTCAACGGCCTCGCGCAGGCAGCGGTCAAGGCGCCCGGGCTCGAGGCGCGCATCCGTGGTGATGACGGACAGCATCGTCGCCATGTTCGGGTGGATCATCCCCGCGCCCTTCGCGAACCCCGAGATCGTCGCGCGGCCGCCGGGCAGCGTCAGCGGCGAGAACGCCAGCTTCGCGCGCGTGTCCGTGGTCATGATCGCGCGCGCGGCGTCACCCGCTGCCCGCAGCGCGCTGTACGAGCGCAACGTGGTGACCCCGCGCGCGAGTTTTTCCATGTCGAGGAACTTGCCGATGACGCCGGTCGAGAGCACGAGCAGCTCGTCCGGCTTTGCGCCGATCGCCTCGGCGCCCAGCTCGCGCATGCGGTGCGCGTCGGCGAGCCCGCGCGCGCCGGTCACGGCGTTCGCGCAGCCGGAGTTGTAGAGCACGCCCCGCACATGACCCGCCGCGGCCGCGAGCGTCTCGCGGCACACGTGCACCGGCGCCGCCTGCACGCGGTTCGTCGTGAACACGCCGGCCGCGGCACAGGGGCCCTCGCTCCAGACGAGCCCCAGGTCCAGGTTGCCGCTCGGCTTCAGTCCGCACGCCGTGGCGGCGGTGTGGAATCCCGCAGCGAGCGCGAACGTGTCGAGCGACGATCCGGGCAGGCTGGATGGCGTGACGGTCATGGCGGCATCTCCCTCCGCGGTGAGCGTGAGCCGCGAAGGGTAGCAGAGAGGCGACGGGAAGCCTTCCCCGTCGCCCCCTGATCTCGGGCCGCGTCAGGCAGCCGCGGTTCCGGGACTACCGGTAGATGGACTTCACCATCCCCCACGACGTGGAACGCGTGGGCGTGGGATTGCACGGCTTCGCCGCGTAGCAGCTGCTCGCGCCGTTCTCGCCGGTGCCCTGCATCTTCCCGGCCACCGAGGACGGCTGTTGCTCGCCGTGCACCGTTGAGCAGAGCGCCAGGATGTCCTGCGCCGAGTCGAACGACGCGGGCAGGTTCGAGAGCTGCACCGTGAAGCGCGCGCGGCCGGCGAAGTAGATCGGGCTGAAGACGTCGCCCTGGGGCACGCACGCGACCACGACATCGGGGTCCACGAGGCCGCCCTTGATGCCTTCGATCGTGCTCACGCCGGTCGTGAAGATGCCGAACTGCCCGGTGGACTGGCCCACCACGAGCTCGTACCAGCCCGTCTGAACCACGTCGACCAGCAGCGGCGTGCAACCCGCCGGCACGGGGACGCCGTTGATGTTGCCGCCGCTGCTCACGAGCGTGCCGCCGGCGAGCAGCCGGCCTTCGGTGTAGCTCGCCGACGCGCCCCCGGGGATGTTGAAGAAGAAGCCCGTGAGCACGGGGTTGCCGATCGCTGGGCTCTGGAACGGGAACACGCCGGACGTGTTCTCCACCGTGAATCGCACCGTGGCGGTGCTCGGCCCGGTCGACGTGAAGTCGATGGTGAGCCGAAGCGCGACCGGCTGTGGCCCGGGGCAGACCCCGTTCACGTCGACGGTGGCCACATCGGCGCGCGTGGGTGCGGCGAGCGTCAGGACGGCGAGTGCTGCGATGGAGAGAAGCGGGTAGCGATGTCGCATGGAAGCCTCCAGGTTCGGGTGACGGGGCAGCGGCCGGCCCGAAACCGAGGGCGCGACCGTTCCTCCATAGGGAAAGGGTCCCGGAAACGACTTGAGTGGCCCTTGAGTCGCGCCCGGGGGCTCCCGCTCAGGCCCGCGCCCCAACTGCTTGCCGCCGCTTTCCGGCGCATGGCATCCTGCCGCGCACCAAATCCCCCTTCTCGCAGGAGCGTCATGGACGATCGCGCCCGCTTCGAGGAGTTCGCGCGGCTCGCCACCGAGCAGCGCAATCCGCGCACGATGGACCTCGACACGCTCGAGGTCCCGGATCTGCTCGCCCGGATCAGCGCCGAGGACCGCACCGTGCCGGACGCGGTGGCGAAGGAGCTGCCCCACATCGCTCGCGCCGTGGACTTCGTCGTCGCCTCGTTCAAGGCCGGGGGCCGGCTCGTCTACGTGGGGGCGGGCACGAGTGGCCGGTTGGGCGTGCTGGATGCGTCGGAGTGCCCGCCCACGTTCGGCTCCGACCCCGACATGGTGGTGGGCGTCATCGCCGGCGGCTACACCGCGGTGGTGCGCGCGGTCGAGGGCGCCGAAGACCGCGCCGACCATGGCGCCCAGGCCATGGACGATCTCGAGGTGGGCCCCGAGGACACGGTCGTGGGGCTCGCCGCGAGCCGCCGTACGCCGTACGTGGTGAGCGCGATCGCGCGTGCGCGCTCGCTCGGCGCCCGAACGGTGTATGTGACGTGCACGCCACGCGAGGAGTTCACGCTCGAGGTGGACGTGGCCATCTGCCCGGTCGTCGGCCCCGAGGTGCTGATGGGCAGCACGCGGATGAAGGCGGGCACGGCACAGAAGCTGGTCTGCAACATGCTCTCGACCTCCGCGTTCATCCGCGTCGGCAAGGCGTACGAGAACATGATGGTGGACCTGATGGCGAACAGCCAGAAGCTGGTGGAACGCGGCCGGCGCACGGTGATGACCGCGACCGGGTGCGACTACCATGCGGCCGCGCACGCGATCGACGCGGCGGGCAAGAGCGTCAAGACCGCGATCGTGATGGTGAAGCTCAAGTGTTCGCGTGCCGAGGCCGAGCGCCGGCTGGAGGAAGCGGGCGGGTTCGTGCGCTTCGCGCTCGGGGAGTCCCCGACCGGGAGTCGCGGCGCGTGAGGCCCGGCCGGGCGACACGAGCCGCGTTCCTGGTGACCCTGCTGCTCGCGCTCTCGTGCGGCCGGCGCACCTCCCCGAGACCCGTGGAGGTGACGTTCTGGCAGCGCTGGCCGGTGGAGGCGATCGCGCCGCTGGCGCAGCGCTTCGAGGCGGAGAACCCGTCGGTCCATGTGGTCGTGCGCCAGCTCCCGGCCGAGGACGCCACCGACACGCTGGCGCTCGCCGCGCAGGCCGGCCGGCCGCCGGACCTGGTCGAGCTCACGCCGGATCAGACCGCGCGCTTCAGCGACCAGGGCCTGCTCTCGGACTGGAGCGCGGGCGTCGCCGACTTGAAGCCGGGCATGCGCGGATGGGAGCTCTGCAGCCTGGGGGACGCCATCTACGGCATGCCGTGGCTGCTTCGCACGCGCGTGCTCATCTGGAATCGCGCGCTGTTCGCGCGCGCCGGGCTCGACAGCACGCGCGCACCCGAGACCTGGGACGAGCTCAGGACCGCCGCCGCGCGCATCGAGAAGCTCGCGCCCACGGTGCACGGTTTCGGCCTTCCGGCGGCCCCCGGCGAGCGCTTCTCGTCGTTCATGCCGTTCGCATGGGGGAACGGTGGCGAGCTGTTCTCGGCCCGGCTCGACTCGTGCCGCATCGACTCACCCGAGAACGCCGAAGCGCTCGCGTTCCTCGTCTCGCTCGTTCCCGTGAGCCTCGCGGCGAGCCGGGATTCGCTCGCGCACGAGTTCGAACGCGGGCGGCTCGGGCTCATGTTCGCGGACGCGGGATTCGTCGTGACCGCACGCCGGAGCGCGCCGGGTTTCCCGCTCGGCGTGGCGCTCGTGCCCCGCCCCGCGATCGACCGCGGCACGCCCGCCACCACCGGCTCCGGCAGCGTGCTCGCCAGCTTCACGCGCTCGCGGCGCAAGGAGGACGCGCTGCGCTTCGCGCGCTACCTGGTGGAGCGGCAGAACGCGCTGGCGCTGGCCGCCTCGCTCGCCACCGTGTTCCCGCCGCATCCCGGCGTGGCGGATGCGCCCGAGTACCGCGACCAGCCCGACGCCCGGATCTGCCTCCGCCAGCTGGAGACCGCCCGCTTCGAGCCGCTGCTGCGCGACCGCGACCAGATGCTGGGCGTCGTCGACTCGCTGGTCGGTGAGGCGCTCGCGCACCGGGTCTCGCCGCGCGCCACGGTGGGTCTCGCCGACAGCCTCATCCGCCGGCTCGGGGTGACGCGGTAGTATGCGCGCCGCAACGCCACACGCGCCTCGCCACCCAGAAGGAGCCCGCCCGTGACCCGCGATGCCCTGTCGTCCGTGCGTGACTACCGAACGAAGCCCGAACGCCTGGTCGTCGGCCTCATGACCGGCACGTCGGCCGACGCGGTGGACGCCGTGCTCGTGCGGCTCAAGGGCGAAGGTCTCGCGGCCACGCACGAGGTGCTGGCCGAGCGCGAGTCGCCGCTCGATGACGAACTGCGCAACGAGGTGCTCGCGGTGGCGGCGGCCAAGACGCTCGAGCCCGAGCGCCTGATGCGCCTCGACGTGCGGCTCGCCGAGGTCTACGCCGAGGCCGTGCACGGGATTGCCGAGGAGGCGAACGTCAAGCTCTCCGCGATCTGCGCGATCGGCTCGCACGGCCAGACGGTGCGCCATCTCCCGCGCTCGGGTGCCATGCGCGCGCTCACGCTCCAGCTCGGCTCCGCCTCCACGCTCGCCGAGCGCACGGGCATCACGGTGGTGAGTGACTTCCGCAAGCGCGACACCGCGGCCGGCGGCGAGGGCGCGCCGCTCGTGCCGATCGCCGACTGGTGGCTCTTCCGCTCCGAGAAGGAGTCGCGCGTGCTCCTGAACCTCGGCGGCATGGCGAACGTGACCTGGCTCAAGAAGGGCGGTGCGCTCGCGGACGTGATCGCGTTCGACACCGGCCCGGGGAACGCCGTGCTGGACGGCCTCGTGCGCGCGGGCACGCACGGCCTCGCGCGCCACGACGATTCGGGCAAGCTCGCCGCCTCGGGCCGTGTGCACGAGGCGCTGCTCGAGGAGCTGCTCGCCGACCCGTTCTTCTCGCTGGCGCCGCCGCGCTCGACCGGCCGCGAGCGCTTCGGCGATGGCTACGCCGAGCGCCTGGCCGAGGTGGGCGAGGGCATGGGGCTCACGCTCGAGGACACGCTCGCGACCGCGGTGGAGCTGACCGCGGCCTCGATCGAGCAGGCGGTGCGCGAACACCTCTCGCCGCGCGGCAAGGTGGACGCGGTCTATGCGAGCGGCGGCGGCGTGCGCAACGTCTCGCTCATGCTGGCGCTCCGCCGCCGGCTGGATGGCATCCGGCTCGATCGGCTCGACGCGCTCGGGGTGTCCGCCGGCACCAAGGAGGCGCTGGCGTTCGCGTTCCTCGCGCACCTCACGCTCAGCGGCGAGCCGGGGAACGTGCCGGGCGCCACCGGCGCGAGACACACCGTCGTCCTCGGCAGCATCACGCCGGGCGGCGCCCACGGAGGCAAAGCGTGAGCGCGCGCGCGCGGCTCGCTTCGATCCTCGCCGGTCTGCTGGTGACGTCCTGCGGGCCGCTCCCGAACGCCCAGTCGCCGGCGCCGCCGCCGCAGTCGGAGCCCTCGGCCGCAGCACCCGCCCCGACGCCGTCCGCGCCCGTCCCGGTGCCGGCCGTCCCGCCGGCGCCGATCGCGCTCGATGGCGAGCCCGCGCTCGACATCGGACTCGCGTTGGACCTGGAGAGCGCGCGCATCGGCTTCGACGGCACGCAGGAGCTCGAGGTGCAGAGCGTCGATCGGCCGGGGACGCACTCCACCGCCGGACCGGTGGAGTTCAAGATCTCCGGCAGCCAGCTCCTGGTGACGCCCACCGATCGTCCGCGCGCGGTGCCGTTGCTCGTGCTCCACGCCGGCGACACGGTGTGGGTGGGTGGCCCAGGCTGGGTGAACGCCGACCTGGCCCGGATCGCATGGAACGGCTCGCACTGGCGCGGCCGCTTCAAGTTGTTCATGAACCAGGGCGGCAAGCTCACGGTGGTGACGCGGGTGACGCTCGAGCGCTACCTGATGGGCGTGGTGCCGGGCGAGATCGGCGCGCTCTCGGACTCGCTGCTCGAGGCGGGCCGCGCCCAGGCCGTGGCCGCGCGCAGCTACACGCTCTTCTACCGTGGCCGCCGCGGCGAGTTGGGCTTCGACCTCTTCGCCACGGTCGAGGACCAGGTCTACGGCGCCCAGGAGAGCGAGCGACCGCTCGCGACGCGCTGCGTCGAGAGCACGCGCGGGCTGGTCGGGCTCTCGCACGGCGCGCCGATCCGCGCCAACTACTGTTCCACGTGTGGCGGCATCTCGGCCGAGGCATGGGAAGCATGGCCCACCGGGGGCTATGGCTACCTGACGAGCCACGCCGACGCCGGCCCGAAGGGCGACCACTGCGCGACCTCGAACCAGTTCCGCTGGCGCGAGGAGTGGACCCCGCGCGAGCTCGCGGCGAACCTCGAGAAGTACGCGCCGCAGTTCGGCGTCGCGCTGCCGCCGGGCGGCGTGGGGGAGGTGCGCGACGTGCGTGTGGCCGAGCGCTCCGTCTCGGGCCGCGTGTGGCGGCTCGAGGTGGAGACCACGACCGGGCTCGTCACGATCCCGGCCTACTCGCTCCGGCAGGTGCTCCGGCGCGGCGGCAACGGCGGCTCGATCCTGCGCTCGAACCTGTTCAAGATCGGCGTGCGGCGCGACCCCACGACGCTCAAGCCAGTGGCGATCGTGGCGAGCGGCGCGGGCTCGGGCCACGGCGTGGGCCTCTGCCAGACGGGCGCGCTCGGCATGGCGCGCATCGGCGCGCGCGGCGAGGACATCCTCGCCCACTACTACCCGGGCGCGGAGCTGCGCAAGCTCTACTGACGAGGCCCGCCGCCGCGCACACGCACGAAGCCCCGCCCGACCTCGGCGGGGCTTCGCTCACACGCGCCGCGCGCCCCCCCGGCGTGCGGCGGTGGGGCTACCTGACGATCACCAGTTTGTGGACGAACCGCATGCCGCCGGCTTCGAGCCGGTAGATGTAGGCGCCGGCCGGCAGCGCCCGCCCGGTCCGGTCAGCCCCCGACCACACCACCGTGTGCTCACCGGCGTCGTAGGGGCCGCTCGCGAGCCGCGCGACCTCGCGCCCGGCGATGTCGAAGACCGCGAGATCGACGTCCGTCGCCTCGGGCAGCGTGAAGCCGATCTGCGTCCCGGAATGGCTCGGGTTCGGGAACGCCTCGCTGAGACGAACGCCGGTCGCGACCGGCTCGCCGTCGGCGGTCTCGGAACGCTTGAGCGCCACGCCCGGCATCGGGTTCACGATGCGCGACGGCCGCATCATCTCGTTGTCCTCGTGGTCCACGATGTGGCAGTGCCACACGTAGCCCGGGCCACCGGGATAGCCGAAGCCGTCATTCGCCACACCCATCACCGCCGTCGGATCGAACGGGTAGGCGTTCGTGCCCGGCGCGGGGGCGTGTCCGAGCTTCTCCGTCGCATCCTGCGGCGCCACGCGCACGAGCACGCGCGTCACCTCGCCGGGGTTCATGCGGAACGTGTCCTTCCAGCCGGTCTCGTTCGCGTCGGGTAGCAGCACCGGGCCCGTGCGGCAGGGCGCGATGTCCGGATTGCCGCCCAGCTTGTTCCCGGTCGTGGCGTTCAGCGCGTTGTAGGCGAGCGGGGGTCCGCTCCCGGGAGCCGGAGCGCCGTACACCTTGGCGTACTTCGCGCCGTTGAACGCCTGGCGGTCGAGGAGCTGGAACTGGAACAGGTGGAGGTGGATCGGGTGCGAATCGGCGGTGAGGTTGATCACCTCCCACACCTCGGTGGAGCCGATCACCGGCGTCTCGCTCACGTCCGTTTCCCACATCGTGTTGTTGACGAACAGGTTGAGCGGGCCGCCCGGCCCGACGTTCTCGTTGAGCGTGAGCGCGCGCGTCACGGCGGAGGCCGTCGGACGCTCGATGGGTTGCACCCGGAGCGAGCTGTTCGTGACAGGGTTGAAGCTGCGATCCCTGTTGCCCGTGATCGTCGTGCCGACCCTGATCTGCATGATCACGCCCGTTGTCTTGGGATCGGCCGGCGCGCCGGCCGGGAACGGGGCCTTGGCGGTGTTCACGAGCGTCAGTGTCTTCCCCTTCCACGCCGAGAAGTCCACGATCACGTCGCATCGTTCGCCGGGCGCCATCATCAGCCGCGCCGGGTTCGAGCGCTTCGGGTCCTGCAGCAGCACCGGACCGTCGAGCAGGCCGCCGTCCGAGCCGATCTGCCAAAAACCAGGGCCCGAGCCGCCCTTGCCATCGACGAGACGCAGGTCATAGAAGCGCGCATTCGAACCATCGAGCAGGCGCAGCCGATAGCGCCGCGGCTCGACGTTGAAATACGGCCAGGTCTTGCCGTTCACCATGATCACGTTGCCGAAGAACTCGGGGATCCAGAACGGGTGGAACGTCGGGTTGATCCCGGCGGTCGGCCAGTAGAGCTGGCCGTTGGTGTCGAACATGCGGTCCTGGATCACGACCTCGCGCTCGTACGGGTTGCCGTACTGGTCGGTGGCGGGATCGGAGGAGCCGCCCGGCAGGTTCGCCGGCTCGCGAGCCGGGTCACGCAGCAGGTAGAAGCCGGCGAGGCCCGAGTACACGTTCGTCCGCGTCACGCCGAGCGCATGGTCGTGGTACCAGAGCGTGGCCGCCTCCTGCCCGTTCGGATAGCTGTACAAGTCCGATACGAAGCCGGGCCCGACCTGCGCCTTGCCCGGGGTCCACCAGGCATCGGGACCGCCGTCGAACGCGGACGGCACCTCGCCGCCATGCAGGTGCGCCACGGCCGGCACCGGTCCCTGGTACCGCGTCATCGCGCCTTCGTCCTCGAGCGGGTCCGCCCAGTGCAGCGTCTGGTCCACGGTGATCAGGCCCTGCAGCACGCTCGGCCCGCCGCCGGGTCCATGGAGGTTGTTCACGTAGCGGATGTGCGTCGGCACGCCGACGCGCGCCTCGAGCGTCGGACCGGGAAACGTCTGTGGCCAGCCCGCCGCCTTGTAGCACCAGAGGTAGGAGCCTGCGTTCCACGGCGCCGCGAGCGGGGCGTACATGGACGCGGGGAGCAGCTTCTGCTGGAACTCGTTCATCGAGATCTCCAGCGGATGTGACTTCGTGGTGCCGGTCACGGGCACGCGGAGCGGCATGGGCAACGGGTCGACGAACTTCGGGATGCTGAGCGGATCGAGCGGGATCGGCTGCGCTGCCAGCGGGGCGGCCCCGAGCAACGCCAGCGCGAGGAGAGAGGCGATCCCGAGGGCGGCGGCGACCCGTTCACGCGAGGGAACCGCGGTAACGAGGGCTCTCATGATGAACCTCGGATCTGCGGGCCCGGCGGGCCCGCCGTGTGGGGAGGCGGCCAGGCCGCGCCGGGTTCACGTGAGCCGGACGGCCTGCGGAGACCGTCTGAGTCGGGTTGGTGCTCTGGCCTCCACGGCCAAACTAGAGCGGGCCGAGCGGGACTTCTATGCGGCGGCCGGACCGCGTGCCCTGGTACCAAGAGCGTAGTGACTGCGCCGGTACAGAGGTGATAAGCGAACCTTTGACACCTCTTGGGGCCGCGGCTATTGTGCCGCGTCCCATGGCGTTCCGGCTGTCCATCCGCCGGGATCGAGGGGTGCGGGGTTGTAGTTCAGTTGGTTAGAACGCCTGCCTGTCACGCAGGAGGTCGCGGGTTCGAGTCCCGTCAACCCCGCCATTTGCCCGATCGCCGCCGTCGCGCGACCCACGCGCCACGCGTGGCGCACGTGGCCCGAACCGCCGCGCTCCAGCCGCACGGTCCGCATTTTTCGCTTGGCTCGGTACGCGCATTCGCCGATACGTGCGCAGAGCGCGCACGTTGTAGGCGCTTCGTGAACTGCTTGAAGTTCGGCGGTGAGCGGGAAGCCGCGCCGACGTTTCCGGCGGGGCAGAGGGCAGGGCGGAAGGGGGCCTGTTTTCCATTGACCGCTCGGAAGTGCTTCGTATACTGCGCGTGCTTTCCGGCCTGAAGCGTGAACCATGCAACGCGAAGCGCCGCGGCGGATCCCGCATCCAAGCTCGCACGCGGGCGAGCGCGCCGGGGCGCTCGAGCCGAAGAGGAGTGGACATGAAGCGCAAGAAGGGCGACGACGAAGAGTTCGACGTCTTCGGCGACGAGGACGTCGAGGCGATCGGTGACGACGAACTCGAAGACGATGAGGAGTTCGACGAGGACGACCTCGACGACGACGAGTTCAGCGACGACGACGACGACGACTTCGACGACGACTTCGTCGAGGATGACGATCTGCAGGTGAACGAGGACGATCTCGAGGAGTACGGCAACGACTCCGAGAGGTGACGCACCTTGGCGATCGGTTCAATCCACAACGCCGCGCGACGCGCGGGCTCCCGGAGGTGGCTGACGAGATGACCGGATTCGGCCCTCACCTCATGCTCGATGGGTATGGGTGCGACAAGGACAAGTTGACGGATCTGAACCTGATCTACCGGATCCTGGAGGAGCTTCCCGCACGCATCGGCATGACGAAGATCATGCCGCCCTACGTGTTCAAGTACAGCGGGCTGAAACCGGAGGACTGGGGCCTGTCGGGATTCGTCCTCATCGCCGAGAGCCACATCAGCATCCACACGTTCCCGGACAAGAGCTACGTGTCGGTCGACATCTTCTCGTGCAAGGCATTCGACACGGAGTTCGCCGAGGACTACCTCAAGCGGACGTTCGGGATGACCAAGGTCGAGTGCAACATCCTCGACCGCGGCACGGAGTTCCCGAAGGACATCAACGGCGCCGCCGCCGAGGTGCGTACACAGCGCCGCCGCGTCGGGCGCCCGGCCGCCCGCACCGCATAGCCGAACCGGTCTCCCCCGAGGCCCCGGCCTGAACGGCCGGGGCCTTGTGCTTTCCCCCGCCCGGCGGCAATCTGCCGGACCCTTCCGCCCCTGAACGGGCCACTCGCCCCGCAGCCCCGCTGCGGGGCGTTCAAAAGAGAAAGCAACCATGAGCCCGACCCCCGCCTGGGGCCTGCCGTACAACTTCGCCGGCCTGGAGCCCGAGTTCTCCGCGTTCGAGACGAGCCGGGTGGCCGTGCTGCCGGTGCCGTACGACTTCAGCACCTCGTACCAGGGCGGCACGCGCTGGGGGCCGCAGGCGATCCTCACCGCCTCACGCAGCATGGAGACCTGGGACGAGGAGCTGGGCGCCACGTACAAGGCGGGCATCCACACGCTGCGCGAACTGGAGCCCACCGCCCTCGGCCCCGGCCCGATGGCCCGGCGTGTGGAAGAAGCGTTCGACTGGATCCTCGGCGCCGGCAAGCTGCCGGTGATGCTGGGTGGCGAGCACAGCCTGACCGCGGGCGCCGTGCGCGCGGCGAAGAAGCGCTTCCCCAAGCTCTCCGTGCTGCAGCTCGACGCGCACGCCGACATGCGCGACAGCTATCTGGACTCGCAGGACTCCCATGCCTGCGTCATGCGCCGGATCCGCGAGCTCTGCCCGGCGGCCTCCGTCGGCATCCGCTCGATGTCCGAGGAGGAGGCGGAGCACCTCAAGGCCCACCCGGCGCCGGTGTGGAGCGTGCGCGCGTTTCGAGCGCTCAAGGGCGATTGGAAGCCGATCCTCGAAGCCCTCACCGACGACGTGTTCATCACGTTCGACCTCGACGCGCTCGACCCCTCGTGCCTGCCCGGCACGGGAACGCCGGAACCGGGCGGCCTCGACTGGTACGAATGCACCGACCTGGTCGCGGCCGTGGCGGCGAAGAAGCGCATCGTCGGCTTCGACGTGGTGGAGCTGGCGCCGCTCCCGGGGAGCGTGGCGTCCGACTTCCTCGCCGCGCGCGTCACCTACCGCATGATCGGCCACATGCTGAAGAGCCAGCGGTGACCACGGCGACCGGGGCCGCGAAGCTCGTCCTGAAGAAGGGCGAGGACCGCCGCGTGCGCGGCGGCCACCCGTGGATCTTCTCGAACGAGGTGGAGCACTGGCAGGGCGACGTGGCCGACGGCGGCCTCGTGGACGTGACCGATCACCGCGGTGCGTTCCTCGGCCGGGCCTACGTCAACCGCCACAGCCTCATCACCGCGCGGCTCCTGACCCGCGGGCGCGACGAGGTGGACACGGCGTTCTTCGTGAAGCGGTTCGAGCGCGCGAAGCGCCTTCGCGACGCGGTCTATCCGGGCGAGCCCGCGGTGCGCCTCGTCTACGGCGAGTCCGACCAGCTCCCCGGGCTGGTGGTGGACCGTTACGGCGACTGGCTCGCCGTGCAGGTGCTCACGCTCGGCATGGAGCAGCGGCTCGCGGAGATCAAGAGCGCGCTCGAGCGCGTGTTCGAGCCGAGGGGCGCCGTGCTCGTGGCCGACTCGCCGCTGCGCGCGCTCGAGGGCCTGGATCAGCGCCGCGAGCCCTGGTGGGGCGACGTGCCCGAGCGTGCCGTGGTGAAGGTCGGCGGCTTCGACGTGCAGGTCGACCTGCTGCACGGGCAGAAGACCGGGCTGTTCCTGGACCAGCGCGAGAACCGGAAGCGCGCCGAGGCGCGCGCGCAGGGCCGGACCGCGCTCGACGTGTTCTGCTACCAGGGCGAGTGGGCGATGCACCTGGCGCGCGGCGGGGCGCAGAGCGTGCTCGCCGTGGATTCGTCTGAACCGGCGTTGGCATTGGCTCGTGAGAACATCGCTCGGAACGGCTTGAACGAGCAGGTGCAGCTCCTGAGAATGGACGCGTTCGACGCGCTCAGGCGGCTGGAGCGCGAGGGCAAGCGATACGGGCTCGTGGTGCTCGATCCGCCCGCGCTCATCAAGTCACGCCGCGTCGTGGCCGCCGGCGCGCGCGCCTACCGGGAGCACAACCGGCTGGCGATGAGCCTGCTCGAGGAGGACGGCATCCTCATCACCTGCTCGTGCAGCCACCACCTCGACGACGACCTCTTCAGGCAGGTCCTGCTCGAGTCGGCGCGGGCCGCGCGCCGGCCCATGCGCGTCCTCGACTGGGCCGGCGAGGCCGCCGACCACCCGCGGCTGCTCGCCGTTCCGGAGACGCACTACCTCAAGTGCGCGGTGCTGCAGGCGCTGTAGCGGGGCTGCAGGGATCCGGTGGTCGGGCAGCGACCTCACGCCTCCGACGCGCTGCGCACGTGCGCCGACAGCAGCACGCGCACGGCCACGTAGCCGAACAGCAGCACCGAGCCGTAGAGCATCGCCACCGCGAGCGCGCGCGGGTGCGACCACGGGTCCACCACGCGTGCGAGGATCTCGCGAAAGAGGTCCCCGGGCTGCGTCAGCACGTCCCAGCTGTTCCAGCGTCCCATCCGGCCCAGCTCGATGCCGAAGCCGGCGGCGAACGACGCCACGGCGACCACGGCCCAGCCCGCCCAGCGGCCGAAGTGCCGGGTCGCGACCTGCTGGACGTCACCGAACGACGAGAACGCGGCGAGCACGCCGGCGCCGGCGAACGCCGCGAAGAGCCCGATGTCGAACCAGTAGGGAACGGGCGGTCGCGGCTGCAGGTGGACGAGATCGGTGATCAGATAGGGCGCGTTGGGGAGGAACAGCAGCCACACGACGCCCCAGAGCGCCACGAGGATCGGCTTCCGTGACCGGTCCGCCCCCGCCAACCGGGCCGCGGCCAGCGCCGGGATGACGGCCAGCACCAGGTTCCACGCGAGGAAGCGGAAGCGCAGCCCCTGGGCGTACCAGCCGCGCGCGAGCAGCAGCGCGGCACAGCCCCCGACGCCGGCGACGAACAGGATGAGCCGCGGCGACAGGCGCCGAGCGTCCCAGCTCAGCGCCATCTCACCTCGTCACGATCATGGACGGGTAGCCCGGCCAGCACGTGCCTCGAGCGCCCCGTTACCGAACGAACAGCACCTTCCGCGTGACCACGTCCTTGCCGACGCGGAGGTTCATGAAGTAGATCCCGGCGGGCGAGCTGCGACCGTTCTCGTCGAGGCCCTTCCATTCGATGCGCTGCGTCCCGGCCGCGACCGGGCCGCTGATGAGCGTGTTCACGAGCCGGCCGGCGGCATCGTAGATGCGCAGGTCCGCGTGGTCGGTCGCGCTCGCCAGCGTGAACGACGCGGTGACGCGTCCGAACGCGGGGTTCGGCGCCGCGGCCAATGCCAACTTCGCGCCGGTGAAAGGCCCGTCGTCCACGCCGGTCACGCCGGCCGGGTCGTACTTCACGTAGACCGGGCCCGTCCAGACCTGGGCGTTGTTGTTCATGCGGATGCGCGCGTAGTAGTGCGCCTCCGTGCCGACCGGGAACGACTGGAGCTCGCGCCAGGCGAACGAGCTGTTGCCGAGGCTCGACGCAACGACGACGGCGTTCGAGGCCCCGGTGATCCCGCGCAGGAGCTCGATCTGGGCGACGCCGGAGCCCACGTCGGGATCGTTCACCTGGAGCGCGAAGCGCGGTCCCTGCGCGACCGTCCACGCCTCGCCCATCGCGTGGCCCTCCACCGAGAGCAGGACCTGCGTGTTGTGGTCCATGCTCGCGTACGCGCGGCGTGCGGCGAGCGCGCCCATGATCTGGCTCAGCGTCTTCCCGGAGGCGAGTGCCACCGTGCGGCCCTGCGTCGCGGCGCCCCAGGTCGCGTTGTGGTTGTCCTGGTCGATCGTGGGGGAGACGCGGAAGCCCTTGCGGAGCGCGTCCTGGAACAGGGCTTCGTTTCCGGTCGTGCTCGGCGCGTCCGACTCGGTCGTGGAGGTCGAGAACGCGGGCCCGGAGCCCATCGCCATCAGGCTCACCGTGTTCTGTCCGTCGGTCGTGACCGCGTAGCCGTTGAAGTCACCGCTCGAGGGATGGCACCACTCGACCACCTTCGGGAGCCCGCCGGACGGTGGATTTGCGACGTAGGCGGAGTAGAGGCCGGTGTAGTTCCCCTCGGCCACGAACACGTCGTAGTTGCCCGGCTCCCAGCCGAAGAGCTTCGGCGACTCGAACACGTTCGCGTGCCCGCCGGTCGAGATGATGCCCCACTCCTGGCCGTAGATCGCGACGAAGTTGCCGTCGTCGTTCGCGGCGGTGGCCTCGTTCTGGAGCAGCGGATAGCTCGCGAGCGACATCCCCGCGCCGCTGTGGTTGTGCTCGGTCACGGCGAGGAAGTCGAGCGGCGTCGGCGCGGTGTTCCGGGCGTAGTCGAACGCCCCCGCCGGCGTCCCCGTGCCGTCGGAGTAGCTCGTGTGCGAATGCAGGTTGCCGTAGTAGTGCTGGTAGCCGAGGTTCGGGGAGAGCAGCGTTCCGGCGTGCGGCGAGGAGGTTGCATTGTTCGAGATCAGGCTCGTGTTCGGGACCTCGTCCTGCGTCTCGAGCGCGAACGTCCACGACGAATCCGGGTTCAACCCGAACACGACCAGCGTCTCCGCGAACGCGGCCGCGTGCGGCACGGGCTCGTTGATCCAGCGGTCGAGGTCGGCGGCGGCGTCGAAGTTCCCGGAGTTGATGGCAGCGTGGGACACCTTGATGATGTAGGCGCTCGCCGTGCCCGTGCTGCCGTCGTCGCCGGGGGCCGTCCAGGTGAGGCGGATCTCACCCGGGAATGCGCCGGGCGCCGCGATCAGGTCCGAGACGGCCGCGGGCGCGGTGACGTCTCCCGTCGCGCCGCCATTCGAGGCGCACAGCGTCGGCGGCGCCCACGCGAAGCTCGAGGTGCCGTTCGGCACGCACGCCCACGACTGGCCCTCACCGGGCGTTTGGCCATACGTGACCGAGCTTTGCACGGTGTTCAGCGCGCGGTCCGAGATCAGGTAGACGTTGTCGCCGGTGTTGTTGAGCGACGCACTCCCGGTCCCCATGAAGATCACCCGGAACTCGCCGGGCTGGATGATCGGGTTCGTCGAACACGTGGCATCCAGGTGCTCGGGGATGCCGCCGCGGACCGCGGACGACGTGATCGTCACCGCGTCGTCGATGGCCCAGCCGGTCAGGTCCACGGCGTTGGGGCCGGTGTTGTAGATCTCGACCTTCTCCATGGGGCCCGTTTCCGAGCCGACCGGGTTCGGGAAGATCTCGTTGATGACGATCGCGGCCCGGGACGGGGCGGCGTGGAACGAGCCAAGGATCAGGACGGACAGGAAGACTATGGAGATGCGGCGCGGCGGGTGCGGCTGGCCCATCGAGGAGGGCCTCCTTCCAGCGCAGGGGTGGGGTTTCCAGAGGATGCGCCGCCAAGGATACCAAGCCCGGGCTGGGTGTTCAGCCCCCCTTCTTCACCTCGTCGACGTAGTTCATCCGCAGGTCGGTCAGTACCTGGAGCAGCACCCGCTGCTCGTCGCTCTCCAGGTTGCCGCGCGTGCGCGCCTCGATCGCGGCCAGCGTGTCGATCGTGTTGCGGGCGCCCTCGAGGTTGCGCTCGATCTTGCCGCTCATGGGGTTCATGAGCTTGCCGAGCGCCACCATGGCGGCCTGCTGGAGTCCCAGCACGAGCTGCAGGAACAGCGCGGCCTCGCGGCCCTTGTCGATCGTGGTCTCGGTCATGGGGTCTCCCGGGCCGGGGTACGCGCGGGGTACCCGCCGGGGTACCCGCCAGTGGCGGGTCCGGGTCCGGGTCCGGGTCCGGGGGCGTGCGCGAGGCGCTTCGCCTCCTCCCACAGCGCGTCCATCTCCTCGAGGTTGGACTGCGACGGGCTCCGGCCGCTCTCGGCCAGGCGTTGCTCGATGTGCACGAAACGTTCGCGGAAGCGGTGCATCGTGGCGCGCAGCTCGCGCTCGGGGTCCACGCCCAGCTTGCGGGCCAGGTTGACGACGGCGAACAGGAGATCCCCGACCTCGTGCGCGAGCTCCGGCGTCGTGTCGCCCCCCGCGGCCCGGGCGACCTCCTCGGTCTCCTCACGGACCTTCGCCAGCGGGCCTTCCGGCGTGGGCCAGTCGAAGCCCACGGCGGCCGCCTTCTCCTGGAGCCGGTAGGCCGCCGTGAGCGCCGGCAGCCCCTTCGGCTGCTCGCCGAGCAGCGACGGCTTCACGCCCTGCTTCTCGGCCTGCTTGATCTCCTGCCACTGCCGGTAGGCAGCATCGCCGTCGGCCACCTTCGCATCGCCGTAGACGTGCGGATGGCGACGCACCAGTTTGGCCGCCGCACGTTCGAACGACTCGGCGAGGCCCACGCCCCAGCGCTCGCCGGTCAACTCGAGGCAGAACATGACGAGGAACGCCAGGTCACCCAGCTCCTCGGCGGCGTGGTCCTTGTCGCCGTTGCCGATCGCCTCCACCGCTTCGGCCGCCTCCTCGGTCAGGTAGGGCGTCATGCTCTCGAGTGTCTGCTTGCGGTCCCACGGGCAGCCGTCGGGACCGCGGAGGCGGCGGCAGACGGCGAGCAGCGTGGCGAAGGCGTCGCGTTCGGCGTCGGTCATGCGCCGAGGGTAGCGTTTTCGCGCGCGGCGCGCCCGGCGCCGGTCAGGTGTGGCGGACGGCGATGCGCGCGTCCACGACCGTGCAGCCGCGGCCCTCGGGCAGGACCTTCAACGGGTTCAAGTCCAGCTCGGCGAGCTCCGGCACCTCGCCCACGAGCTGCGAGAGCCGCAGGATCGCCTGCTCGAGCGCCGCGCGGTCGGCCGGCGGCGCGCCGCGCCAGCCCTCGAGCAGCTTCGCGCCGCGCACCGAGCTCAGCATCTCGCGCACGTCCTTGTCCGAGACCGGCGCGACGTTGAACGTGACGTCGCGCAGCAGCTCCACGTACACGCCGCCGAGGCCGAACATGAGCACCGGGCCGAACGATGGGTCCTGCGTCATGCCCACGATCGCCTCGACGCCGTCGGTGATCATGGGCTGCACGGTGACGCCGTCCATCTGCGAGCGGAGGCCGCGCTCGTCCAGCCGCCGGCCGATGTCGGCGTACGCGCGCCGGACCTGCTCCTCGTTCTCGAGGCCCAGCACGACGCCGCCCACGTCGCTCTTGTGCGTGAGCGTCGCGGACGCGAGCTTCACCGCCACCGGGAAGCCGACCTGCGCCGCCGCGACCCCGGCCTGGCCGGCCGTCCGCGCCAGCACCACGGGCGCGACCGGGATCCCGGTCGCGGCGAGCAGCGCCCGCGTCTCCTCGGCGTTCAACCACTCGGTGGATCCGTTCTTCGCGCGCGCGAGGCCGGACGCCACCGCCGCGCGCACGGCCACGAGGTCGATGTCGTCGAAGTGCACCACCTGCCCCTCGGGCGTGGTGCGCCACCTCGCGTAGCCGAGCACGCGCGAGAGTGCCCGCACCGCCGACTCCGGGAACGGGTACGACGGGATGTTGCCCTCGTGCAGCGAACGCAACCCTTCCGGCACGCCGTGCGCGCCCATGAAGCAGGAGAGCACCGGCTTCGGCGGCTCACCGCGCGCCTGGAGGCTCTCCGCGGCGGCGCGCGCACCGCGAACGATGGCCTGCGCCACCTCGAGCGGCGTGGTGACGATCGGCGGCACGTAGATCGCGAGCACCGCGTCGATGTTCGCGTCCTCGAGCACGAGCCGCACGGTTCGTTCAAAAGACTCCGCGGCGGCCGACGCGATCATGTCCACCGGGTTCCGCGTGCTGGCCTCGGGCGCCAGGTAGGAGCGCAGCGCCGCGACCGTGGTCTCGGCGAGCGCCGGCAGCTCGAGACCCTGGCTCTCGCACGCGTCGGTGGCCATGATCCCGGGCCCGCCGGCGTTGGTGACGATGCCGACGCGCGCCCCGCGCGGCAGCGGCTGGTTCGCGAGCAGCATGGCGACGTCGAACAACTCCTCGATCGTGTCGGTGCGGATCACGCCCGACTGGTGGCAAAGCGCGTCCACGGCGTTGTCGGCGCCGGCGAGCGAGCCGGTGTGGCTCGAGGCCGCGCGCGCCCCGGAGCGGGTGCGCCCGCTCTTCACCGCGGCGATCGGCTTCGTGCGCCCGACGCGGCGCGCGATCTGGGTGAAGCGGCGCGGGTTCCCGAACGACTCGAGGTAGAGGAGGATCACGCGCGTCGCCGGATCCTTCTCCCAGTACTCGAGCAGGTCGTTGCCGGAGACGTCCGCCTTGTTGCCGACGCTCACGAACTGCGAGATGCCGAGCCCGAGCGCACCGGCGGTCTCGAGGATTGCGAGCCCGAGCGCGCCGCTCTGCGACGAGAACGCCACCGGCCCCGACGGCGGCCACGCCGGCGCGAACGTGGCGTCGAGGCAGATACCCGCATCGGTGTTGAGGACGCCGAGGCAGTTGGGACCGACCATCCTCATGCCGTGCCTCCGCGCGCACTCGCGCAGCGCGCGCTCGCGCTCGGCGCCTTCGGGCCCGGTTTCCTTGAACCCGGCGGAGATCACCACCGCGCCCTTGACGCCCTTCCGGCCGCACTCCTCGAGCGCGGCGAGCACCTGGGCGCCGGGCACGACGATCACGGCCAGGTCCACGTCGCCGGGGATCGCGCTGACGCTCGGCCACGCGAGCACCGACTGCACCACGCTCGCGGTCGGGTTCACGGGGTAGACCGGACCGTCGAACCCGTGCGCGAGCAGGTTGCGGAAGATCGCCGCGCCGATCGAGCCCGGACGCCGCGAGGCGCCGATCACGGCGACCGAGCGCGGCCGCAGGATGGCGTCGAGTCCCACGGGGGCTGCACGGCTCATCGCCACCTCGGCGCGCGGAACACGCGGCGGAACACCCACACCACCATGCCGGCCGCCACGACCGCGGCGATCGGCGCGAGCAGCGCCAGCGCCGAGATCCCCGCGGAGATCGCGTCCTCGACCAGCGACAGCACCGGGTTCGCGCCCCCGAGCGTCAGCATGCTGCTCCCGAGCCGCACCTTCGCTTTCGCGACGTGCAGGCCCATGGCGCCGCCGCCCAGCACCAGCGCCGCGGCGATGCCCATCGCCGGGTGCAGGCCCTCGAACGTGCACCACGCGGCGAGGCCGGCGGCAGCGGGCCTCAAGCCGGTGGCGACCAGGTCCAGCATGTGGTCGACCGCCGGGATCTTGTCGGCGGCGATCTCCAGCACCGTCGCCCACACGAGCGTCACCAGCACCGGCGTGCTGGCGATCCACTCCGCGGCGTGGTCCACGCGCACGAACTCGAAGCGCACGCCGAGCGAGAGCGCCAGCAGCGGCAGGAACGCGCGCAACCCGCAGGCCGCCGCGATCGCGATACCGGCCGCGGCGGCGAACACCAGGTCGCGTGTCAGCAGCCGGTCGGCGGTCATGCCGGCGTCGCGCGCCGCGGGTCGTCAGGGCGGGAGTGGGCGTGCCGGCACTGGTACATCGCGGCCTCCATGGGTCCGTCGCTGGCGATTCGTTCGCGAGTGCCGCTAGGATGCCCGGCCAGCCCGCGAAGCGCTGCTTCGCCGGGCTCGAGCGCCCGGGGAACCGGGCGCAGTCTACGCCAAGCCCGGAGACGCCGCTCTGCCGATGCCCGTTTCGACATGGGTCGAAGTGGACCTCGACCGCTTCGCCGCGAACCTCCGGGCGATCCGCCGCCACATCGGCCCCGGTCGCGAGGTGTTGCTGGTGGCGAAGGCCGACGCCTACGGGCACGGCGCGGCCGACATGGCCGCGGCCGCCGAGCGCGAGGGCGTCACCCAGCTCGGCGTCGCGACGCTGCTCGAGGGCATGCAGCTCCGGCGCTCGGGGAGCCGGCTGCCGATCATGGCCATGTCGCCGCTCCTGGCCGGCGAGATCCCCGAGGCGGTCGAGCACCACGTCGATCCCACGCTCTGCGACCTGAGCTTCGCGCGCTCGCTCTCGGACGAGGCGATCCAGGCCGAACGGCCGGTGCGCTTCCACGTCGAGATCGACACCGGCATGGGACGCACCGGCGTGCACCTCGCCGAGGCCGAGGCGTTCCTCGCCGAGGCGTGTGCGCTGCCCGGGCTGCGGCTCGCGAGCGTGTACACGCACTTCCCGGACGCCGATGGCAGCGATCTTTCGTACGCGCGCGACCAGGTGGCGCGCTTCGACACACTGCTCGCGCGGCTCGAGGCGCGCGGCCTGAAACCGCCGCGCGTGCACGCCGCGAACAGCGCCGGCACGATGAACGTGCCCGGCGCGCTCTACGACTGGGTGCGCGTCGGCCTCGTGGCCTACGGTCTCCATCCCTCGCGGGACGAGGCGAACCTGCCGCTCGAGCCGGTGATGTCGTTCCGGAGCCGGCTCGTCCAGGTGCGCGACCTGCCCGCGGGTGCGAACGTCAGCTACGCGCGCCAGTTCACGACGAAGCGGCCGACGCGCGTGGGCGTGGTGCCGGTGGGCTACGGCCACGGCTACTCGTGGCTCCTCAGCAATCGCGGTCACATGCTCGTGGGCGGCCGGCGCGTGCCCATCATGGGTCGCGTCACCATGGACCTCACGATGGTGGACGTGACGGATGTGCCCGACGTGGCCGTCGGCGATGAAGTCGTGCTGTTCGGCGAGCAGCGCGGCACGTCGCTGCCGGTGGAGGATGTGGCGCAGGGAAGCGAGACGCTGGCGTACGAGATCCTGTGCACGATCGGCAAACGCGTGACGCGGCTCTACGTGCGCCACGACCATCCCGTGCGCGTCTCCACGCTGATCGGCGAGCGCGCCGACTGGTCGGCGCCGGTGACGGACTACCTGCGCCGGCGCGACGCCAGGGCCGAGGCATGACGCGTTGAGAGTGTTCCTGGTCGTGCTCGACGGCGTCGGCATGGGCGCGCTGCCCGACGCGGATCGCTATGGCGACGCCGGCGCGAACACGCTGCTGCACGTGGCCGAGCACGCGGGCCGGCTCAAGCTCCCGACACTCGAAGCGCACGGCCTCGGGAACCTGTTGCCGATGCCGGGCGTGCGGCCGACGCTGGCACCGCGCGGGGCGCGCGCGCGGCTCGCGGAGAAGAGCGCAGGGAAGGACAGCACGACCGGGCACTGGGAGATGATGGGCATCGCGCTCGACCGGCCGTTCCCGACCTATCCCGAGGGCTTCCCGGTCGAGCTGCTCGATCGCTGGAGCGAGCGCGTGCAGCGCGGGTGGATCGGCAACGTGGCCGCCTCGGGCACCGAGATCATCGCGCGGCTCGGGGCTCAGCATCAGGAGACGGGCCGTTTCATCGTGTACACTTCGGCGGATTCCGTGTTCCAGGTGGCGGCCCACGAGCGGACGGTGCCGATCGAGCAGCTCTATTCGGCTTGTCGCGCTGCTCGCGACCTGTTGACGGGACCGCATGCGGTGGGGCGGGTGATCGCGAGGCCGTTCGAGGGCGAGCCGGGGAACTACCGGCGCACGAGCCGCCGGCGCGACTTCTCGCTCGCGCCGCCGACGCCCACCGTGCTCGACCGGCTGGTGGAGACCGGGCGTCGCGTGGTGACCGTCGGCAAGGTGGACGACCTGTTCGCGGGGCATGGCGTCTCGGACGCCATCCACACGACCAGCAACGAGGAGGGTGAGGCGGTGTTGCTGGACCTGGTGAAGCGCTCGGGCGAAGGGCTGGTGTTCGCGAACCTCGTGGACTTCGACACGCAGTATGGCCACCGCAACGACCCGTCCGGCTTCGCCGCGGCGCTCGAGCGGTTCGACGTGACATTCCGCCACTTCGTCGACCGGCTGCGCAACGACGAGATGGTGTGGGTGACGGCGGACCACGGCAACGACCCGACCACGCCCGGCACGGATCACACGCGCGAGTACACGCCGCTGATCGTGAGCGGACCGCGCGTGCGCGACGGCGTGGACCTGGGCACGCGCGCGACGTTCGCCGACGTCGGGGCGACGCTCGCCGAGCTGTTCTCGCTGGCCCCGCCGGGCGCGGGCACGAGCTTCCTCTCGGAGCTGCGCGCGTGAAGGCCGCGAGCCGCGGGCCGTCGGCGGAAGCGCTCATGCGCGAGGCGATGAAGGCGCGCGAGGCGAGCTATTCGCCCTACTCGCGCTTCGCCGTGGGCGCCGCACTGCTCGGCGTGTCGGGTCGCGTGTACCACGGCTGCAACGTGGAGAACGCCTCGTTCGGGCTCACGTGCTGCGCCGAGCGCACGGCGCTGTTCAAGGCGGTGAGCGACGGCGAGCGCGAGTTCACCGCGGTGGCCGTGACCGCGCGCACCGGCCACGGCGCGCCGCCGTGCGGCGCGTGCCGGCAGGTGATGGCCGAGTTCTCGCCGTCGATGTGGGTGTACTGGCGCGACACGCGCGGGCGGGTGCTCAAGAAGCGGCTCGCCGCGTTGCTGCCCGACATGTTCGACTTCATGGACCACGGCAGGAAACGGCTGTGAGCGGCGAGCGCGACGAGCTGGTCGAGCTGATCACACGCCAGGTGATGGCCGCGATCCAGCGCGGGAACGCCCCCGTGAGCGCCCCCGCGATCACGTCCCACGTGCCCGCGGCGGCGGTGCACGGGCTCGCGCCGGGCGCGGTGGTGCACGATCCGACGACGTGCGAGCGCTGCCGCAACTGGGGTGTGGCCGGCGTGCGCGGGCCCGACGAGACGCGGCTCCTCGCTGCGGCCGGCGCCTCGCGCGTCGTGGCGACGATGGGCTATTGCCCGGCCTCCGACGGGCTCGCGAGCCTGATCGACCACACGCTCCTGAAGCCCGACGCCACGCGCGAGGAGGTGGAGCAGCTCTGCCGCGAGGCGGCGCAGTTCTGCTTCGCCAGCGTGTGCGTGAACCCCAACTGGGTGGCGCTCTGTCGCGAGCTGCTGCGCGGCAGCGGCGTCAAAGTGTGCACGGTGATCGGTTTTCCGCTCGGCGCCCACCTGCCCGACATCAAGGCCTACGAGACGCGGCGCGCGATCGAGCAGGGCGCCGAGGAAGTCGACATGGTCATCAACATCGGTGCCTTGAAGTCGCGCGACTATGCCCTGGTCGAACAGGACATCCACGGCGTCGTCAGCGCGGCCGCCGCCGCCTCGGAGCGCGCGGCCGGAGGCCGCGTGCTGGTAAAAGTCATCCTCGAGACCTCGCTTCTGACGCGCGACGAGAAGGTGATGGGCAGCACGCTGGCGAAGGCCGCGGGCGCCGACTTCGTGAAGACCAGCACCGGCTTCGCCGGCGGCGGCGCCACGGTCGAGGACGTGCAGCTCATGCGCGAGACCGTGGGTCCCGAGATGGGGGTCAAGGCGTCGGGCGGCGTGCGCACGAAGGAGGACGCCGAGAAGATGGTGGCCGCGGGGGCCACGCGCCTTGGCGCTTCGGCCGGCGTCAAGATCGTGCGCGGCGAGGCTTCCGGCGAAGGCAAGTACTGAAGTGCTCGACGCGCGGGCGATCATCCGCGAGAAGCGCGACGGCCGCACCCACGAACCCGCGATGCTGCGTGATTTTCTCGCCGGCTGCGCGCGGCGCGAGATCCCCGACTACCAGGCGAGCGCCTGGCTCATGGCCGCGTTCCTGCGCGGGCTGGACGCCGCCGAGACCGACGCGCTGACGCAGGCGTTCCTCCACTCCGGCCGCGTCTTCGACTGGTCGCGGCTCGGCGTCGCGGCCGACAAGCACTCGACCGGCGGCGTGGGCGACAAGATCTCGCTCGTGCTCGCCCCGCTCGTCGCCGCCTGCGGCGTGCCGGTGCCGATGGTGAGCGGCCGGGGGCTGGGTCACACCGGCGGCACGCTGGACAAGCTCGAGAGCATCCCGGGATTCCGCACGCAGATGGAGCCGGCCGCGATGGCGGCGCAGATGCAGGCGCTGGGCGTGATCATGGTCGGCCAGGGCCCGGATCTCGCGCCCGCGGACGGGTACTTCTACGCGCTGCGCGACGTCACCGCCACGGTGGAGTTCGAGCCGTTCATCGTCTCGAGCATCGTCTCGAAGAAGATCGCCGAGGGCGCGCGCGCGATCGTGTACGACGTCAAGTGCGGGAGCGGCGCGTTCATGAAGACGCGAGAGGCCGCGCGCTCGCTCGCCACGCGGCTCGTGGCCACGTCGCGCGCCATGGGCGCCGCGCCGTCGGCGTGCGTCTCGGACATGTCCTGGCCGATCGGCCACGCCGTGGGCAACGCGCTCGAGGTGGCGGAAGCCTGGCGCGTGCTGCGCGGCGACCGTGTGCCGGGCACGCGCGCGCTCACGCTGGCGCTCGCCGCCGAGATGGTGCAGCTCGCCGGGGCCGCGACGTCGACGGACGCGGCGCTGGCCAGGGTGACGGGCGCGCTCGACGGCGGCCAGGCGACCGAGAAGTTCCTGGCGCTCGTCCGTGCGCAGGGAGGCGACTCGCGTGCGCTCGAGCACGGCGAGCCGTTCCATGCTGCGCCCGTGGTGGTGGAACTGCGTGCGCCGCGCGCGGGTCACCTCGCCGGCTGCGATTGCTTCGCGCTCGGCGAGGCGGTGGTGGCGATGGGCGGCGGCCGGCTGGCGAAGGAGGACGCCGTGGACCCGCGCGTCGGGCTGGTCATCACGCGCGAGCGCGGGACCAAGCTCGCGGCGGGGGAGGCGTTCGCGACGCTGCACCTGGCGGCGCCGGACGCCGCGATGGCGGCCCGCGTGGCCGCCTGCTTCACGTTCGCCGACGCGGCGCCGGCCCCGTTGCCTCCGGACCTGGTGCTGGAGCGCGTGACGGCGTAGAGCCGTCCGCGGCGCGCAGCGCCACGCAGCAGGTTTCCGGCTGTGGCTCGAGCGCCGCGGTGACGCCTTCGACGCCGAGCCCGCCCAGCACACCCTCGATCAGCGCCAGGTTCATGCCGCAGACCACGTCGCGGCAGCCTTCGCGCAGCGACGCGAACGGGCAGTTGCGCAGCACGAGCTGGCCCGCGGGCGCGAGCGCCGGATCGAACCCGCACGCGGTCAGCGCCTGCGTTGCGGCGCGGAGCGCGGGAGCGTCCGATGCGGGCTTTCGCAGGTCGCGGCCGATGCTCTCGCCGTGCGCGCGGGCGGCATCGCGGAGGGCGTCGGTGGTGGCGGGAGAGGACGCGCGGCCGAGCGCCCGCGCGAGCACCTGCGCCGCCCACTCGTAGCGGCGCTGCGGCAGCGTGACGTCGAGCTCGAGCGCGGAACGCCGGTAGAGCTTCGACGGCCGGCCCGCGCCCGGGCCGCTCCGGCCCGAGAGCCGGCGGAACCCCGCCTCGAGGAGCCCCGCCTCGACCAACTTGTCGAGGTGGAACGCGGCCAGCGCCCGCGACACGCCCGCGGCGCGCGCCGCCTGGTCGCGGCTCAGCTCGCCGCGCCGCTCCACCAGCCGGAACAGCCGCCGGCGGACGGGCTCGTCGAGCACGCCCAGCGCCTGCACCTGACGTTCGAAGTCCTTGGCATCCATGAGGATGGCTCCACTCTAAAGCAAGCGGCTGTTGTCTGAAAAGCGATTCCGTGAATCCGGGCCTGATTCTAAGAATCAGATGCATTAGTTTTAGAAACGATCCCGGACAGGCCGGGTAGGTGCCCGGGGAGCGCGCGCGGCGACCCCCCGGGACCGGCACTTGCCGCCGCGACTCGAGGACGCTTCAGCCATGGACATGGACTCCACGCACACGCTTCGCATGTCGGGCGCGGTCGCGAACGACGAACTCCGTGAAACCGCGAGCCCCTCCCGGCAGGCCTTCCAGATCCTGCGCTTCGGTTTCACGGTCGCGCCGATCGTGGCCGGCCTGGACAAGTTCTTCGGCCTGCTCGTGAACTGGGACCAGTACCTGCCCGGCGTGGCGAACCGGCTCGTGGGTGGTCACGGCCACGCCCTGATGCAGGTCGTCGGCGTGATCGAGATCGCCGCCGGCATCGGCGTCGCACTCAAGCCCCGCATCTTCAGCTACGTGGTCGCGGCCTGGCTCGCGGGGATCATCCTCAACTTGATGCTCATCCCCGGCTACTACGACGTGGCGCTCCGCGATCTCGGTCTCGCGCTCGCGGCGCTCGCGCTCGGAAGGCTCAGCGTCGAGCACGCGCGTCGCTGAGCGACGCGGGCGACCCGCGCACGCTTCGGTCCCACTCCAACGGACATAGAGGAGGTTTCCATGCACACGAAATCGCAGGGCCGCGGGATCAACACGCTCCCGGGCGTGTTGCTGGCGCTCGCCCTGGTGCTCCCCGCCATGGCTTCGGCGCACGAGCCGCACGCCAAGCTCGGGCGCGACGAGTCGCTGCGCCAGGCGATGCGCCAGCTGTGGGAGGATCACGTCGCCTGGACGCGGCTCGTCATCGTGAGCACCGCGGCCGACCTGCCGGATCGCGACGCCACGACCCAGAAGCTGCTCAGGAACCAGCAGGAGATCGGCGATGCCGTGAAGCCTTTCTACGGCGACGCGGCCGGCGAGAAGCTCGCGGGGCTGCTGCGGGAGCACATCGTCGGGGCCGCGCGTTTGCTGGCCGCTGCCAAGTCCGGCGACGCCGCGGCGCTGCAGACCGCAAAGCAGGCCTGGTACGCGAACGGCGATGAGGTCGCGGACTTCCTGAGCGCCGCGAATCCGCGGTCGTGGCCGCGGGACGACATGCGCTCGATGATGCGCCAGCACCTGGATCTCACGCTGGACGAAGCGGTGAGCCAGCTACAGGGGCGCTGGGCCGACAGCGTCGCGGCCTACGACCGCGCGCGCGCCGAGATCCTCGACATGTCGGACATGCTCGCGGGCGGGATCATCGCGCAGTTCCCGAAGCGCCTCTGAGGCGTTCCGGGGCGGCCCGGCGGGGAAGCCCGCCGGTCCGTTCACGGCGACAGCCGCCGCGCGAACTGGGCGTCCCACTCGGCGAGCGCCGGCTTCGCTGCGAGCACCGTGTCCACCACGCCGAGGCGCGAGAACGGCAGCAGGCCCGCGGCCTGCGACGGCGGCAACGAATGGAGCTCGATGTCGCTGTACGTGAGCTGGAACCACGAGATCGCGCGCACGCTCGCGAGCAGCTCCGCATGGCGCTCGAAGTACCGGCGCTGGAGGGCGGCTGAACTGACGACCGTGCTGAAGTTCTCCGACGTCCAGCCGCCCTCGACCACGCCCACGGGCACGGCGTGCCCGGCGAGCAGGCGCGAGTAGTAGTCGGCGGGCAGGCTGTCGGGTGAGGCCCACACGAAGTAGGGATAGCTCGAGAGCCCGAGCACCTGGATGAACGGGAAGTCGGCGAAGTCGACGTCCACACCCTGGTAGCCCGCGCCGACGAGCTTCCCCCACGCGGTCTCCACCTGCACGCTGGCGGAGAGCTGCACCGCTGCATCGTGCGCGCGGATCGCGGTGGCGGCGTCGTTCGCGGCCTGCCGGATCGCGGCGTAGAGCGGCGCCGGCGCGATGGCGCGGATCAGGTTCGTCTCGAGCACGGTGCCGAAGACGTCGGGCCGTACGAGCGTGTCCAGGGCCACCGCGTAGTCGCGGTAGAGCTGCTGGATCGCGGGCTCGGTGATGCTCCGGCCCGCGGCCACGAGCGGGTTCGCCTCACCCGCGCGGTTCAACCCGTTCGCGGGGTCCAGGTAGACCCAGACGCGCAGGTTCTTGCCCCGGTAGTACTGGGCGAGCGGCACCACCTGGCGCAGCACGATGCTGTCGGGCGACGTGCCCGCGAGCAGCGAATCCCACGGCGTCTCGGTGCTCATGATCGCGGCGTCCGAGCGGCGCGTCATCTGGTCCAGGGCCTGGAGAATGAGCGGGAAGTCCTGGCGCGGCGCGCTCAACGCGAACCCCATCCGGTACGAGCGCGTCGCCAGGAGCGGCGCCGTCGGGTGGCCGCTGCCGCCGCAACCGGCGAGCACGATGGCGAGCGCGGCGGCGACAGGACCGGCGAGGCGCGAAGCATGGATCATGCAGTCATCATCGGCGCGCCGCTCGGCGATCCTTGAGCGTGAAACCGGAGCGGCTGGCACGGTTCGGCGTCGCGCAACCTCGCAGGATCAGTGAAGCGAGAACTTCACGGGCACGCCGACCCACACCGCGACCGGCTCTCCGTTGCTGAGCGCGGGCTTGAAGATCCATTGCGAGACGGCCGCTGTGGCGGCCGCGTCGAGCAACGGTATGGACTTCACGACGCGCGTTTCATCCACCTCGCCGCAGGCGCACACATGAGCCTGCACCATGACGGTGCCATCCACGCCGGCCTGTCGCGCGGAGTCCGGGTAGCTCGGGGTGACCTTCACGATCGCATCGGGCAGCTCTTCGACGTAGACGTAGTTTCCCATTGGAGCTTCATCCCCGGGCTGCCCCTCCGCGAGGCAATCACCCGGGTCCGCCGGACTCGACGACAACCGGATCGTCGCCTCGACACTCGACCCGTAGACCGTAGCGACCACCCGGATCGTCGGCGTCGCCGGTGGCCTGAGCGGCGCGTAGTACATCCCGCTCCGTGAGATGTACCCGCCGTCCACTCCGCCCGACAGAGTCCACAAGACGTCCGTGCGGAAAACGTCGAACAGGGGCGCCTGGAACTGTTGATGCTTCCCCAGTCCCAGCATGACGCCGTCCGGGACGACGCTGGGTGACGTGCCGGTGGGCCCCGTTGCACTCTCGCTGCACGCACCCGCCACGAGCGCGATGGCGATGCACGAGGCAGCCGTTCGCAGGCGCATGCTGTTCTCCCGGGGTCTCGAGCGGTGGCGGGCGCTCATCGTATCACCGGCCGGACGCGACGCGCGCCCGCAATTCAGGCCCGCCCGGCCCGTTCCTTGAGCGCCAGCGCCGGCCGCTCGATCACGTGCCATGACGCGACCGCAACGGCGAGCGCTGCAGGCAGCGAGCCGAGCAGGAGCAGCGGCTGCGTGATCCCCGGGTGCGTGAGCACGACCCACTGCTGGATCGGGAACTGCCACAGGTAGAAGCCGTACGAGTAATCGCCGAGCCGGTTGTACGCGCGCAGCGCGCCGCCCGGGACGAACGCGAGCCACAGGACGACGTAGGAGAGGAGCAGCGGGTAGGCGACGAGCGCGTAGCCCTGCCAGCGGAGCGCCGCGATGAGTGCCGCGAGCGAAATGGCGAACGCGCTGCCCGAGAGCGGGACGCGATCGCGCAGCAGGTGGAGCGAGGCGCCGGTGAAGAACAGCGCCACGAGCCGCAGCCCCTGCACCGCCACGAACGCCCGCGACAGGTCCGCGCCCTCGTTGAGCCCGTGGCCCAGCGTGAAGAGCAGGGCGAGGCCGAACACCACCCCGCGCACGCCGCGCGCCCCGAGCCATGGCCGTGAGCGCAGCGCGCACACCCCCAGCACCGCGAGGATCGCGTACATCGTCAGCTCCCACGGGAGCGACCACAGCGCCCCGTTCACCGCGCGCCCGCCGGGGAGGCCCTCGAAGACCCCGGGGAGCGTCCACACGACGCCCCACGGCCACGTCGTGGCGTTCAGCAGCGCGTACGCCCAGGTGGCGGGCGACGTGAGGTACCTGGCGAGCGGCCAGCGCGTGACGAGCGGTCCGATCACGAACGCGGTCGCGAACGCGCTGGCGATCAGCGCCGGGAAGATGCGCAGCGTGCGCGCACGCAGGAACGAGCGGAGCGTGCCGCGCGCGAACAGGCTGCCGGTGACGAGAAAGCCGCTCACCACGAAGAAGATGTCCACGCCCAGGTGGCCGAGCGAGAAGCCGGCGAAGCGCTCGAACGGCTCGCCCGGCGTGCCCGAGAGCGGCCAGGAGTGGCTCACGAGCACGCAGCCCGCAGCGACCAGGCGAACGAGGTTGAAGTTGTTGTCGCGCCCGGACCCGCCTCCGGCGGGCGCCGCGCGCTGGCCGATCGTCACGCTCACGCGAGGCGCCTCACCGCTGGAGCCACCACGCGCCCCAGGCAAGCGTGAGCAGCGTGATCGGGGCGCCCACCCGCGCGTATTCCCAGAAGCCCACGCGCGCGCGCGGCTCGGCCTGCGAGACCACGATCAGGTTCGCGACCGAGCCCACCAGCGTGAGGTTGCCGGCGAGCGTGCTGGCCATGGCGAGCAGCAGCCGCGCGCGCTCGGGATCCGCGGCCGCGGCCGCGACCTTGCCGAGCAGCATCACGGCGGGCACGTTGCTCACGAGGTTGCTCAACGCCGCCGTGAGCGCCACGAACCCATGGGGTCCGCCGAGCACTCCCGACAGCCGGTCGATGAGCCACGCCGCGATCCCCGATCGCTCGACGCCGTCCACGACCACGAACAGCCCGGCGAACATCGCGAGCAGCGGCCAGTCGACGAGTCCGTGCACGCGCCCCGGCCGCACGCGGCGCGTGACCAGCAGCACCGAAGCGGCCGCCATCGCCGCGAGCGCCGGCTGGACCCCGAGCAGCATGGCCACCACGAGGCCGAGCGTGACCGCGACGGTCTTCACGAGCAATGGCCCGTGGACGCGCGGGTGGGACGGCTCCGAGGGCACGGTGATGCTCGCGGGCAGTCCGCGTCCGCAGGCGAGCACGAGCACCGCCGACGTGATCGCGAGCGCGCCCAGCGCCACCGGCACGAGCGCCGCCGCGAACGTCGCGTACGGGATGCCGCCCAGGCTCGCGATCATCATGTTCTGCGGGTTCCCGACCACGGTGGCGACGCTGCCGGCATTGGCACCCATGGCGAGCGCGAGCAGGAACGGCACGGGCGGGAGGCCGGCGTGCGCCGTGAGCTCGAGCACGAGCGGCGTGAGCAGCACGCACACGGTGTCGTTGACGACCAGCGCCGAGAGCACGCCCGAAAGCCAGGTCGTGAGCACGAGCAGCACTCGCGGCGAGCGCGTCACGCCCAGCACGCGCGCCACCGTCCAGCCGAAGAAGCCGGCGATCCTCAGGTTGGCGGCCACGACCATCATGCCGAAGAGCAGCGCCAGCGTGCCCACATCGATCGCGCCGGCCGCCTGGGCAGGGCTACACACGCCGCAGGCGACCATGAGCGTGGCGCCCACGAGCGTCGCGCCGGTGCGGTCGAGGCGCAGCGGCGGCAGCGCGCCCAGGCCCAGCACCAGGTAGGTGAGCACGAAGATCACGGCGGCGATGACGGCACCCGCACCGGCGGGTCCACTCGCGGCCATGGGTTCGGCGCCGGTCACCCTCGAGGCCGCCGCGTGAAGCTCAGATGTGGATCTCTTCCCGGTCGGGCTTCTGGTCGATGTCGCGCAGCGGGCGCTCGAGCGAGTCGGGCCGCGTGAACGAGCGCGCGGCGGGATCCAGCGGCCGGCCGGGGTGCTGGTTGCAGTAGTCGGTGGGCTCGGAGCCCTCCTCGAAGATCTCGTTCGAGGTGTTCGGGCACTGGTCGGTGGCGAGCATGCCG